>JAEIGA010007662.1_pt1 | contig 16381 bp, 17 predicted proteins | sample 9270691 | NCBI WGS metagenome assembly JAEIGA01 (sample SAMN17057246, study PRJNA624740) | gut metagenome | biome: biome; isolation source: fecal sample | host: Bos grunniens | place: China: Xizang | collected 2019
AAATCCACACAACTGAACCGATGTCTTGGAGTGAGCATCGAGGTAGATACGACGGATTTTATCGAGTGGAGAGTTGCTCATTACTACCACCGTACGCACCTTGCCAAGTGCGCCAATACAGTAGTCGGTAACTATCTCTGCATCAGGGAGTGACGGCACCATTGCAGCAGGCATAAGCGCAATATCGGCTTCGCCTTCGAGGAATTTCTGATAACATGTAGCAGGGGGTGCAAGCAGTAGTTCGGCACCGAGATTAGCGTGGTGTCGAAGTCCATAGATGAAAGGTATCGTATTCAAATACGACACTGCAATTATTTTTGCATCTACTGCCATCTTCCATAGTTTGTTTGACTTTAATCGAGCCTTTATCAGTGCAAAGATAAGCAAATTTTGTACAGAGTGTTCTCGAAATGGGTATTTTTTGTAGAAAAAATCAAAAAAATTTTACCGCTCCAATTATTTCACTATGAGATATTTGCCCAACTTGATGGGTATGAAGGTTAGAAATTTTTGTCGAAAAGACTTGACAAGCCCTATTTTCTGATTATATATTTGCACCGTCAATCGGCGCTAATCGACAAAGGGTTTTCAACATACAGCGTTCTGCTGTTAAAAACCTTATAAACATCTTAAATTGCTGACTGCTCGGAACATTTCTTGTGATTTCGACAGGCACGAACAAATTATTAACACATTTAACAACATTTTTCAACCTATGAATCGCGCTTTTTTATGCAGTGCGATAGAGGGGTTGGCATCGGAGTACGGCTACCATTTCCAACAGGGTGAAAAGTCGTGCTATCCGACCACCGTCTGTCGCTATCCCGTAGCCTTCCTTTTTCAACCCGAATTTGTAAGTATTGAGGGGCGAAAACATGGCAAAATTACCTATAAACTCTCTTTGGCTCTCGCTCAACAAGCCGCTAAGCTCTCGCCCAAGGAGCGAAATACAATGCTTGATGCGATGGAAGAGGAGATGACGAAGATTTTTCTCGAGCTATCGAAAGCGGAGAAGATAGCCGTTGTCGACAATCTGACAATCTCGCCATCATCGGAGGTTATAGACAACCACGGAGCATTAGCCGTCGTGGCAAATGCCGAAGTAACTACAATTTTTTAACACAAAATCTGATAAATTATGGAAGTAACGAAGCTTTCACAAGATTTTACGCCTCTCAATAATGGCGTATTCTTCGAGATTGACACCACAAACGACACCCCTTCGGACTTAATAGTAGAGATTGTCGAGGCAGGGGCAAATGAGGTGGTAGCAACACAATTGTTGCGAGAGGTAATCTCGGCAAAGGTTAATATCGCCCCCTACATATCGCACTTTTCCGAGCGTATGCCACATAGCGCAGCCAGCTCTTCGATGTTCGAGGCTCCAACCGCAACATACTATGTGCGTGTAGGTGATGTCAAGTCGGAGAATATTGTTCTCTCGGTAAATGGGTGCGACACGCTCTTGCCATCAATCATCTCAACCCATGCCAACCAAAGACACATTGCCTACGGAGAGTGCGATGAGGTGTTGATGAGGGTTGCTCCGCAGAGTGTCGTTAAGGTCAATATCTCGGCAGATAATGGCGAGACATTATCAATCGAACATGCAACGATTTCCGGAATGGTGATACTCGCCATCTCCACCGAAGATTTCGGCTCGGATATCAACTCGCTCAATATCGAACTTTCACAAAATGGAGCAGTATTCGACCATTTCGGTTATTCGGTTGCAAAGAGAGTGGGCAAGGCAACCCGACTTGCGTGGCTCTCGGGTAAAGGCTCTATCGAGCGCTACACCTTCCCTGTCTCGCAAAGTTGCTATTGCAAGGTGGAAAAGCAATATCTCGATACCTCAACCGGGTTGTTGATGACAAGAGCCACAATGCGTCAGGGTTTATCCCTCTTATCGCACTACGAACCTCGTGCAACTATTGAGGCTCTCGGAGAGATTATTTCATCGCCAAAAGTGTGGATTGATGAAAATGGCTTTCGTGAAGTGGAGGTTGCGACATCTAATATTGAGTACAATCTCTTCAATGAGCCAGATATTGTAGAGCTGGAACTCTGTGAGGTGCAGAAGGAGGTGGTATGTTAACGCTCACGATTGATGGTCGCCATTGCGACATTGATAAGTTGCCCAAAATTCCAATCAACTTCCATCTTTACAAGCTGACCGATGTCGAAGGGGCAAGAGAGGGCAGAAATATCGAGTTAGCACTACCTTCGACACCCGCTAATAATCTGATTTTTGGAGCCTCACGCGACATCTATTCTACGGCGCGATTTAATGCGGAGCATCACGCTGCAGTTATAAAGAGTGGAGATGTGGCCATATTCAAAGGGACGGTTTATCTGCTTGCTACGACAATAAGCGGAGGTGAGTGTGTTGGGTATAAAATTGCGATTCGTGAAGGCGGAGCAGAGTGGATTGAGAGTGCTGTGCATGGCGATATTGGCGACCTCGATATACCATTTTCGGGATTACTCAACCTTTCGACCATTACCGATTCGTGGAGAGGGGAGAGAGCTGTGCGATTTCTGCCGATACATAGAGGCGAGAAACCCTCTGGATATTCCACCTCCTCCACCTTGCCAGTCGAAAGAGTGTTGCTGACAGATGATTACCATCCGTTTATCTCGATTCGAGAGATGGTGCGAGCGATGTTCGAAAAGTCGGGATATACACTGCGAAGCAACTTCCTCGACAGCGATTTTGGGCGTTCGCTATTTATGAGTGGTGATTATTCGCGTAGCGATGCCTCCTCGGCCAAGGAGAGGTGCGACTTCTTTGCTCGGCGCTCGGCACCAGCTACGGCCAAAGCCGATGCTCTGGGCAGAGTCTATGCCTCAACCGCCTTTGCCACAAGTACGGTGGGTGCAATAGTCGATACGGCAGACCCAACAGCCATCGACAGTAACGGAGTAGAAATGTATGAAACATTCTGCACAAATGGCTCCTTCTCGACAAATAGTGCAGGAAACATCTGCTTCACGCCAAAGAGTTCTGTTAAAGCAGGTTTTCTCCTCCATTTGGAGTATGCTACCGACTACAAAATCCTCTCGCGCGACAACTTTGTCGGATTTGATATGGTTGAGGCCGTAAGTGGTGTAAGGGTTGAGTTTTCGCTTGCCAACACCTGCAAAGATTACAGAAACGAGGTGGCAAAGAGTATGCAGTATCGAGCCTTGGTGTTTGAACATCAGGAGGGACGCGAATATCGCCTGCTCGCAAACACCGATAGCGGTTCGTACATTATGGGGCAGTGGTCGGCACGCTCGGCACTTGTAAATACCTCGACCACAAAACCTTGCGACTTATCGTTGTTGTATCGTGACTCCTCAACAGCCTCTTGGGCTGAATTCACGGGTGATTGGGCGCTCTATGCAGGTTATCTAGAAGAGGAGGGGCAGATTGATGTAAAGATGGATTTGCGACTACCAACAGTCGAGGTAAAGGGTGGCGAGAGTTATGTGTTGGATAAGTTTTGGTTTGGTGGGGCGAAACAGGGAATGAAGATTACAATTGGCACAGGAACCACTTTGCGACCATACTTTACAACCGTCCCAGGATATGGTAGCAATCTAACATTCCAAGATGTTGCCCCTCGACAACTTCGCCAAAGTCTATTGTTGGAGGCCATAGGCGAGATGTTTAACCTCGCATTCTTTACCGATAGGGAGCGCAAGGAGGTCTTTATTGAGCCATTGGAGGCGCTCTACGATGGAGCGGAGGAGGTTGATATTAGCGGCCGTATAGATGTTCGTAGTGGTATTGTAATCTCGGATACTGGTTTGGCCACTCCGCAAGAGCTTGAACTCTCGTATATCGACTCGGATAAGGCCTCGCACGAATTCAATCTTGCAAACAACACGACACTCGGTTTGTGGTATCATCGAACACCTCTATATGGTACCAAAGAGAGTCTTCGAAGTGTGAAAAATCCAATTTTCACCACCACTTTGAATGTCAGTGATGTGTTGAGCAATGCCCCTTCGGCGTCATTGATTAGAGTTGGAGATGTGGGCATCGATGAGGTGGGTATCGACAACCCATTTACCCCTCATATTGTCTGCTACAAAGGGTTGCGCGAACTGCCAAATGGGGAGTGTTGGATTGCAAGCGAGAAGCTTGACCACTATCCTTATGCAACCTTCTTGGATAAGGAGGGTACAAACCTCTGCTTCGAGGATAGAGATGGCGTGAAGGGTTTGAATACCTACTATGAAGATGTTCTAGCACGACAGCTCAATGGACAAACCGTAACACTTAATCTACACCTTACAACAGGCGAGATGGCTCATCTCCTAACTGCTGATGGTCCGAAACCATCTGTGCGGACAATATTCCGCTTCGATATTATGGGAGAGAGTTCGCGATATCGCCTCGCAAGGGTCGAGGAGTGGGAACCAGCAACCAATGTAGTACAATGCACTTTTGAACGAGAATTAAAGGATTGATTATGACACGCAATGACAGAAAACTGATAGTTTCGTTGATGGATAACCTTCGCAATATGCCTCTTTCGACAGCGGTAGAGTCGATGTGGAAGATGGGCTTTCTCAACAAAATTGCTATCGAAAAGTACTATATCCACTCCGAGGTTAATAGGCGCGTTCGTGCCGGTGAGACAAAAACCAGAGCGATAGCACAGCTCTCATCGGAGATGGACTGCTCCTACGAAAAAGTGCGTGCTGCGGTTTACTGCAAACAAAATCATGTAAATAGAAATGGAACAAAAGATTAAAATCACAAACAATGCCTCGGCTTGCATTATCGATATTGAGGGTGTTATCGGACTCTCTGAAGAGAGCCAATTTTCGACCACCTCCCAGAGTGTAGCAACATACGAGCGTTTTCGCGAAGAGGTTTTCAAAATTAAGGATATTGAAGCAAGGGAGGTTATCGTAAATATTCGCTCATCGGGTGGCGATGTAAATGACGCTTTGCTCATCTACGAAATGCTCTCTTCGCTCAATGCCAAGATTACTACACGATGTTTTGGTTATACAGCTTCGGCGGCGACTATTATCGCACAGGCTGCCAGCCAGGATTGTCGCGAAATAGCGGCTTCGGCTCTATATCTGATTCATCAGTCGAGCAGTTCAATAGAGGGTAACGCTTCTGACCTTGCCGAGCGCATTGAGTTGCTCGAAAAGACCGATGATCGCATCGCAACGCTCTATGCCATACGCTCCTCACGCGAGAAGAGCGAGTTCGAGAAGTTGATGAGCGAAAACGGAGGGCGAGGTCGTTGGCTCACTCCCGAGGAGGTTGTCGAGGCAGGCCTTGCCGATAAAATTACAGGCGTTGACGAACCCTCCAAGCCGACAAAGATTATCGATAGGGTAAAGGGGTGGTTTGCCTCGACACAGCAGGCTGAGAGTGAGAAAATGAATATCTCAGACACCAATATCCTACATCTTCCCGAAAATAGTGTGGCAACAACTTCGGCATTAGCCCTCAAAGCGGGACAAAAATCGGCAAAATCGACCTCTACCAACACCAAAGAGGACCCTTTGCTCGAAGAGGTTTCTGCCTCGCACAACGAATTGGCCTATGCCGAGGATATCCGAAGCCTGAAATTCAGAGGAAGATAAACAACAAAATGCAAAACAAAAATTTCAAAAAACTACAAAAACTTTTAAGACTATGATTATCGAAAATTCAAAGACCTATGATGTAACCGATGTTGAGAATGTATTTTTCCGCCCAACTTTTTGCGGAAAGGCTGCCGAGGAGTTCGGTATCCGCATTCTCTACAATATGCCAATCCCTACGAAGGTGCCGTTGTTCAAGCACAATAACAACCTTCTGAAATCATTCTCGTCGGGCTGGCAGGGTGGTACTTCGGCTGCAAAGAGCCAGGTAACAATCGACATGAATAAGTTGAAGGCCGAGTCTGCATACTCTGCCGAGGATTACTTCTCGACAGTATATGAGATGATAACCAACTCTTCTGATGTAAATCTTGGAGATTTGACTGGTACCGATCTCGAAAAGGCAGAAACAGAGCTTTTCCGTCGCGCACTTGCCGAGAACATTTATGCATGTACTTGGTTTGGCGATAAGTACACCGAGATATCCGATTTCGGGGTTTATGACGGCTTCCTCCGCAACATTATCACATACAAAGATGCAGATGCAACAGTTGCTCTCGAAATTCGCGAGGAAGGGGAGGAGTTTACGGTTGAGTCTATCTTGTTGCAGTCGTGGTTGCACGCCAAGGAGGAGCTTCGCGCATTGGCTTCGGACGGAAACTTGGCATACTTCGTAAGCTCGGACATCTATGATGCTTACCAGTTCTACCTCGACAAGGCAGGCAACGCAAATGCCTATGCAGATGCTATCAATGGTCGTCCTGCATTGAGCTACCATGGTATTCCAATTATCGAGGTTCCGGCTCAGAAGTACGACTTGAAGCGTTGTAAGTCATTCTGCATACTCACCGACCGTCGTAATCTCGTTTTGGCTCTCAATACTGCCGACTCGCCAGAGAAGGAGATTAAGATGTGGTACAACCCCGACGAGATGGAGAATCGCCAACGCGTAGTATTCCTTGTTGGTACAGCCGTATTGGAGAAGGATTTGTTATCAGGATTTATCTTTGATAGCACTCTTAACATTCTCGACTATGAGATCTATGCATAAACCCATTGGAGGGGTGGAGAGCGTGGCTCTCTACCCTGCCGATGCGGTAGATGTTGCCCTTTTTTCGAGTTGCGGTTGCGAGGTCTCATTTTTTGACACTCCCATTGAGGTAGAGCTTCTTGATGATAGCTCCGTATATGAGGAGAAAACCGAAAGCAGATGTGGTGTTATAAAGGTTACTCACAGACTTACGCTTGTTGCAGATAGAGATGAGGCGGAGAGCTGGCTCTCGAACGAATTTTTGGAGCGAGCCTCACTCGAAGGAGTTGTCGCAACGGTAAAGTTGTGTGATGGTCGCAGACTTTTGGTCGGCTATTCTGCCAATTTTCGAGATGAACAACCGCTGCGACTCGAAAGTGTTGTTTGCTCCTCGGGTAGCTCTCTGCACGATAGACCGACCACAACCCTGCTACTCGTTTCGCAGGATACCGAGTTCTCGCAGGAAATTCTCTAACCATTTAATAATAAGAACTATATGGAAAAGACAAAAAGCGTAATCTGCACACCTCAGAATAAGGCCGACAGGCTCTATGCTCTCTCCTCCCAAAAGATAGAGAGCAAGGAGTTCTGGCGTTGGGGTTCCGATAATAATCTGCCCGAGGCTTTAGCGCTATTATCAAGACGCTCTACGGCACATCGCCGCATACTTAACGACAAGGCGGATTATATCTCGGGAAAAGGTTTTAATTACGATAGCTCGATCCCATTGTTGGGCGAAATGGTGGAGTGTACAAACGGAGATGGCGAGTCGTTACGACAAGTGCTGAATAAATTGGCATTCGACAAATCGCTCTTCGGAAATGCCTTCTTGGAGGTGGTTACAGATGAAAATCACTCCTTCTTGTCGTTGCATCATCAGGATGCAGGCTATTGTCGTGTGGCCAAAGACTCCGAGCATATTCTGCTGCACCACGATTGGCGCCATTTCAGAGCCGATGAAGCACGAATATTGCCTCTCTATCCTCGTTTCGAGAAGCAATCTGACGGCTCTCTTCGCTCGATTATTCACTACAAGGATTATGAGCCGATGTTCAAGCACTATGGCGTACCGCAATATATTGCAGGAATGAATGTTTCGGCTATAGCTTATAAGACCGACCGCTGGAATATTGCTCGCCTGGACAACTCGTTTCAGCTCTCGGGTGTGATGATGATTGACAACGCGGTAGATAGCGAGGAGGAGGCATCGAAATTGGCTCGTATGGCAGAGGAGAGATTTGCAGGCAAGCCAGGACAGGTGATGTTTATTATTCGCGATGAGAGTTCCGACGACAACTCTCGCTTTATTCCTCTCGAATCACAAAACGATGGCGATTGGAAGGAACTTCACGACCAGGCTACAAGTGATATCGTGGTGGCACATTCGTGGTTCCGTTCGTTGAGTGGCCTTGACTATTCGACTGGATTTAGTGCCGAGCGCATTATGCATGAGTACGAGGTGGCGTTAAATACCGTTATTCTCGGTGAGCAAAGCGAGCTTTTGGAGCCGATAATCCGTACGATAACCGACATCTTGCAGATAGATTGCTCTTCGCTCGAAATTATCAACCGCCCACCGACACGCTCGAAGCCTATCTATATGAAGGTTTGGGAGGCACGCAAGGCTGATGGCTTGGACTATGATGAGAATGACGAAAAGCAGCAAATCTTCCTTGCCGAGTTAGGTAAGGATACTATTAAAACAGTTAATTAACCCTATGAAAAATTTAATTACAAATGAACAGGTTATTTCGTTGGCTTTTGGTGATGGCGAGTATCTTTCGCCAGAAGTTATCCTCGATTCAGATATCGCTTCGGCAGCTGAACGCTACATTCTACCAGTGGTGGGAGCAGAGTTGTATCAAGCGATGCTTAATGGCACTTATTCGACTCTTCTCGACGATTTTGTCGCACCTGCGCTCGCAATGGCAGTCCGAACAATGATTCAGCCCGCGCTAAATGTCCGCACGGGACAAGTTGGATTGCAAATTTCCTCCTCGCTGAGAGCCGATTCCTCGACAAAAACGGCGATGCAGACACTGCAAAAATCACTACGCTTGCGCCGACAAACTCTACTCAGGCGTTTATCCAATCATTTAAGAGAGCATCTGTCGGATTATCCCGAATATACCCCTGGTAACGATGCTATGCAAAAATGTTGCATATATGGAGGCTATGTACAGATGCGCTAATGGAGCAATCATTGGGCTGGCAGCACTATTCGCACCTATAAAACCCTTAGTTTTATGCGCCATATCGTTTATCCTTATCGACTTTGTAACGGGAGTTTTAGCCTCCCGTTGCGAGGCGAAGCAGAAAGGGGTGAAATGGTATTTTTCTTCGCGCGAAGCGTGGCGTACAATTCGCAAAGCAGGTTTTGTATTGCTCACTATAGCAATGAGTTGGCTTATCGAGTGGTGCATTCTCGATTTTATGACTCTTAATCTCACTCGCATACTTACAGGGGTTATATGTGGGGTGGAGATGTGGTCATTCTTGGAGAATGCCTCGGTATTGAGCGATGCAAAGTTGTTCGAATGGCTACGCAATTATGTCAAACGAAAAGTGGAAAAGGAGATTGGAGAATATGACAAAGATTAGCAGAGGATTGCGAAATAATAACCCCGGAAATATCCGACTCGGCTCATTCCGCTACAAGGGAGAAAAGGCAAAGAGTAGTGACTCGGCATTTCGCCAATTCGAGAGTGTGGAGTGGGGCTATCGAGCGATGTTTGTATTGTTGCACACATACGCAACAAAGCGAAATTGTCGCACTTTACGCCAAATTATAAATCGTTATGCGCCTCCTACCGAGAACTTTACCGAGGGCTATCTCCGCATAGTGGCACGCGCAACGCATCTTTCGCCAGATGCCGAGATTTCGACTACCGATGGAGCAATGATGACCGCTATTGTGGCGGCAATGTCGGAGGTTGAGAATGGTACAAAGGCGAATATGACGGATATTTGGCTTGGTTGGGAACTTTTTATTGCAGATTTTTCATAAGAAGCGAATTTTAACTATCTTTGTGATAGTTATGAAGGCTTTTTCGGAGAATCTGACAAATCGTATTGCAAAGATACCTATGGCGATGGTAATCATACCATTTGCCCTGGGTATCTTTTTTGCTGATAGGGTGCAATTGCCTATATGGCTTCTCCTTCTCGCCTGCGTGGTATCGCTGATTGGAGTGATTGTAATGACAAAGTGGTGGCAAAATATTGCACTCTTTGTGATGATTTTTGCTACTGGCTCGCTTCTGCACTCAATCTCATATCGCGGTGCGGTTGAGTACGGAAAGCCTCAAGAGATGCTCCTCAAAGTCGAAACATCTTCGGTTAAACACGATGGATACACCTCGGCTGAAGCAAAAATCGAGGGGTGTGCAGAGAGTTTGCTAAATGATCGTAAAATCGTTGTTTGGGGCGATTCACTCCTAATGTTTGGAGCTGGTGACCGCCTTCGCCTAACAGCTACTATTCGCCCATTTCGAGCCGAACGAGAGCAGTATGCGCGACTGATGCACCATCGTGGATTTATAGGTTCAATATCGCTAAATCATCGTGCCACCTATGAGTATCTCCCTGCCGAAAAGAGGAGTTTGCACGACTGGGCAGTCGAACGGCTGCAAAAAGCGATGTCCAAGGGCGATGGTCGTGCTGTAGCGTTGGCAATGGTCGCAGGCGAAAAAAGCGAGATTGCGCCAGAACTTCGCCAAAACTACTCGGCAAGTGGAGCGTCGCACCTTCTTGCGGTATCGGGATTGCATATAGGTATAGCCTTTATGTTGATAAACATACTGCTTTTACCGTTGGTGCTGTTGCGCTACGGTAATGTATGTCGCTCGATATTGGCAATTGCACTTATTTGGCTCTATGTGTGGCTCTGCGGTATGTCGCCAAGTGCGGTACGCGCTGCAATAATGTTCTCGTTACTCCAATTTTCGCTCTCCTCTTTGCGCGAGTATGCAAGTATTAACATTTTGGCAGGCACAGCCTTTGTGATGCTGGCCTTTGATAGCCATCTTTTGTTCGACATCTCGTTTCAGCTCTCTTTTATAGCTGTTGCTGCTATTGTTGTATGGGGTATGCAACTTTATTGCATATGTGCCACTCGCTTCAAAATTGTCAATGCTCTTGTGGGCATTTTATTGATCGGCATTGTCTCAACCTTGGCAACAATGCCACTTGTGGCAAATAGTTTTTCGATTATCTCGTTGGTCGGTATTTTGATAAATCCTGTGGTTATATTGCTTGCGAATGTTGTTGTGTTGGCTGGGGTTCTTACGCTTGCACTGCCATTTATGGGTATGGTAGCGGAGTTTGCCGCTTCGCTACAAAATCGGGTTGTCAATTGGGCGGCATCTTTGCCATACGGCCATTTCGATATTTCGATTTCAGAGGGGGCAATGTGGGGAGTATATACACTATTCATAATAGCAACTCTTTTGCTCTGGATATTGCCGAAACGAGAAAAAGAGCTGGAAATTGAGGGATAATTTATATCTTTGCGGATATGTTTAGCGCAGAAGAGTTTTCGATACTATGTAGTGCAGAGTGCTACGATGCTGTCAAAGCAAATATCGAGCGAAAGCCAACCGATATAGCTCTTGATAGGCGGGTACCGCACGCATCGGTAGTCGCTACGCAGGTCAAAAATCTGCAAAAGTGCCGTGCGAAGCTACCTTCCTATTTTGCGGTGCAGGCGATAGTGCCGACACTTGCCTATGAGCAGTCCTCGAGCGAGGAGTGCGCCCTGCGTAAGCAGCTATCTGGCGAGAGTGTTTTGGACTTGACCTGCGGACTTGGAGTTGATGCATACGCCTTGTCGAAGCGATTTAAGCGCGTGCTAACCATCGAGCGCAACGAGATGGTTGCCGAGGTGGCGCGCGAGAATTTTCGCAGACTCGGAGCCGATAATATAGAGGTCATCTGCTCTTCGGCAGAGGAGTATCTTGCCGATTGTACCGAACACTTCGATTGGTGTTTTTCGGACCCTGACCGTCGTGGTTCAAAGGGCGAAAAGTTGGTGCGCTTGGAGGATTGTTCGCCCGATGTGGTGGCACTAATGCCGACGCTACAAAAAATCGCAGAGCGAATATGTATAAAATGTTCGCCCTTGTTTGATGTCGATGAGGCATTTCGCCTGTTTGGCGAATGCTCGGTGGAAACCGTTTCGCTTGGAGGCGAGGCAAAGGAGGTGAATATCTATATCGATGGCTCTGCTCCGCGTCTTACAGCTGTGGCGGTGGGTGTAGGCGAGATTTCGACAAGCGTAGAGGAGCGCAACTCGGCAAAGTGGAGCGCACAACCTGCCGACCTTTCGCAATATCGCTATATTACCTTGCCCGATGTGGCGTTGCAACACTCCCGAATGGTTGCTGTGGCATTCGAGGGCAAGTGCGATGTGTGGTCGAATAATGGCGTGGCTCTCTCGACGGAGAAGCCAGAGGGCGTTTTGGGGCGCCTCTTCGAGGTGGAGGCAATATACGAAATAGACTCTGCGTTTAAGAAGATGATGAGAGGTCGCAAGGCGGAGATTTATCGTCGCGACTTTCCGATGGCAAATGCCGAGATATGTAAGCATTATCGTTGCTCGGAGGGCGGAAGCGAAAAGTGGTGCTTTACCCGCATTGGTGAGAGTTTTATAGCAATAAAAATGAATGTTTTATGAAGATAGTCGTTGTTGGAAGCGGTAATGTGGCGGAGAGCCTGGCACAAGCTATCGCCGAGGCGGAGGGCTTGGAGTTGGTGCAGGTGTTTGCTCGCAACGAGGAGCGCGGTCGCAAGGTTGCAGAGTTGGCTAATGCCGAGTGGAGCAAAAGCGAACTTGCCAAGGCCGATTTATACCTTATTTCGGTTAGCGACAATGCTGTTGAGGGGTGTGCGAAAACTTTGCATATCCCCCAAAATGCTGTTGTGGCACATACTGCGGGTTGCTGTCCAATAGAGTCGCTTGCACCACATACTCATCGTGCAGTTTTCTATCCGTTTCAGACCTTTTCGGTAGGTCGTAAGGTCGATTTTAGGAAAGGGTATATCTTTGTGGAGGGTGCTACCGACCATGCACTCCAAACTGTCGAGGAGGTGGCACACGCGCTGACACAGAATGTTCTGCCAGCCGACGGTGCGCGCCGAGCGGTTATCCACCTCTCGGGCGTTTTTGCCTGCAACTTTGCAAATGCAATGTATGCTAACGCTGCAGAGGTTTTGGCATGCGAAGGGTTGCCTTTCGACATCGTTGCACCCGTTATAGAGGAGACCGCCAAGAAGGTTGTCGAGTCGCAAAACCCTGCCAACTCGCAGACTGGCCCTGCTCGTCGTGGCGACACCCAAACGCTCGAACGCCACCGCAAAATGTTGGCCGATGAGCCACAAAAAAGAGAAATTTATGACAAAATAAGTGAAGATATATGGCACAGAACAAAAACTTTAAAGAACTCCTAGCCGATGTCGAGGCAATTGTTTTCGATGTTGATGGAGTAATGACCGATGGCGGTATTATGCCGTTGCCAGATGGCGATTTTATTCGTAAGTACAACGCCAAAGATGGCTATGCATTGGCTTATGCCGTGACTCATGGTTTCAAGATAGGTGTTATCTCGGGAGGCTTTGGTAAAACCTTGGAGAGCAGATTAAATCGCCTTCACATAGAGCATAAATACCTTGGCTGTATGGACAAGATTGCAGCAATTGACGATTTTATTGCCAAAACAGGCGTGAAGCGCGAGAATATAATCTATATGGGTGACGATATTCCCGATTTGGAAGTATTGCGCTATGTTGGTGTTCCAGTTGCGCCTGCTGATGCCTGTGCAGAAGTTTTGCATAGCGTGATTTATGTCTCTGAATATAAGGGCGGTGCAGGTGCTGTACGCGATATTATCGAGCAGGTATTACGCGTAAAGGGCTTGTGGGCATTAGACTCGAAAGGCGTTATTGCCGATGACTCGAATTCGGTGGCATCACGATAATATGCAGGAGATAGAGCGCAAATATCTAACCGCAGATGAGTCGTGGCGTAAGGAGGTTAGCCGTTCGATGCGTATAGCGCAAGGCTATCTGTGTAGTCGTAGAGTTACGGCTCGTGTGCGCCTATGCGACGATAGAGCTGTTCTGACCTTCAAGAGCAAAAGCCGCGATGGCGGTTTGAGCCGTTTCGAATGGGAACGCGAAATCCCATACAGAGTTGCAGAAATGCTGCTTGCTCGTTGCAAAGGTGTTATTGATAAGGTGCGCCATATTGTAGAGTACAAAGGTCACATCTTCGAGGTAGATGAGTTCAAAGGGGAAAATGAAGGGCTTGTTGTCGCGGAGGTGGAGCTAACCGATTGCAACGAAGAGGTTGCATTGCCATCGTGGTGTGGTGAGGAGGTTACAGGAGAGAGGTGTTTCTACAACTCATTTCTTTCGAAAAATCCATTCAAAAGCTGGATAGGACGGCGATAATAGATATAAACAACAATAACCCCAAAAGTTTGCAGACTTTTGGGGTTATTTGTGTTTTGATTAAGACTTAATTGTTAATCTGCTTTGCAAGCTCTTCGGCACGAGCGAGAGCCTGGTCAATATTGTTCAGCACATTCTCCTGGCCGAGCTTTTCGACAATTCCGACTCTCTCAATGGCATTATAAACCTTCTTGTTTACGCCCGAGAGGATAACCTGCTGACCAGCCTTAACTGCGGCCTCAATAAAGATTTCGAGGTTGTGCAAGCCTGTAGAGTCGATAAACGACACCTTGCGCATACGCACAATGCGGATAGGCATTGCATCGCGCATTGTTGCCATCTCCTCGAACTTGGTAGCTACACCAAAGAAGAGAGGGCCGTTGATTTCGTAAACCTCCACACCCTTTGGAATTGCGAGGTGAACATCGCCCTCCTCGCCATCGTGATGAACATCCATCTCATCGCGCAAAACTGAGATTTTCGAAGTCTCCATAATGCGACGCACGAAGAGTACTACTGCCAAGCCCAAACCAACCTCAATAGCGATTGTGAGGTCGAAGATGATGGTCAAAAGCATTGTGGTAAAGAGAATTGCGATATCCGAGCGCGACTGACGGCACATCGAACGAATGGTGCGCCAACCACTCATATTGTACGATACCATAATCAATACACCTGCCAAGCAAGGCATTGGAATTGCGCCTACCAAACCGCCCAAGAAGAGCAGAACGAGGAGCAATACAACTGTGTGAACGATACCAGCAACAGGTGTGCGACCACCATTATTGATATTTGCCATTGTTCGAGCGATAGCACCCGTAGCAGGGATACCGCCGAAGAATGGAACAACGATATTTGCCACGCCCTGCGCCATCAATTCGGTGTTGGAGTTGTGGCGTGAGCTGATTACACCATCAGCAACCATTGCCGAGAGCAACGACTCGATAGCACCCAACATTGCGATAGTGAAGGCTGTAGGAAGCAACTCCTGAATAGTATTCCAAATTGGCTGTTCGCCAAGCGAAGGGAAGCGGAACGAAGGCAATCCTGAAGGCAACTCATACAAATCGCCAATGGTCTTTACTGGGTGAATACCTGCGAAACGCTCCAAAGCCCAGCAAAATGCGGTCATAATGATAATTGCGAGCAACGAACCCGGCATCTTCTTCGAGAATTTTGGTGTGAAGACGATAATCAAAATCGAAGCCAAGCCGATACCCAATGCCCACCAATTTATCTTGCTGATATTTTCAAAATAGCAACCCCACTTCTCGAAGAACTCTGCTGGCACCTTCTCGATGCCGAGACCGAGCAGGTCGTTAATCTGTGTAGAGAAGATTGTTACGGCAATACCTGCGGTGAAGCCCACGATAATAGGGTAGGGCATAAATTTGATAATCGAGCCGAGCTTGAATACGCCCATCAACACGAGCATAATACCTGCCATAATGGTTGCAATGGCAAGACCACCAACACCAAACTGCTGAATAATGCCGTAGATGATTACGATAAATGCACCTGTTGGGCCACCAATCTGCACACGCGAACCACCGAGTGCCGAGATGATAAAGCCGGCGATAATAGCGGTTACAAGACCCTCGGTTGGGCCAACGCCCGATGCAATACCGAAGGCGATTGCGAGTGGAATCGCTACGATACCAACGATAATACCGGCCATAATATCTTTCATCAACTTGGCGCGGTCGTAGTGGCGAATTGTGTAGAACAATTTTGGACTAAAATCAATCGAAAAATGAGGTTTCATATCTTTTCTGTTAATAAAAATAATCAAGAGCTAATGGCTAAAAGCCAATGGCCAATAGCTAAAAAATTAACCTAACTGCGCTGCAAAGGTATGGCAAAAATGGGCAGATTGTTCCCTTTGGCTCAAATAAATTTTTCAGATGAAAAGATTTTTATGTGGGTGTTTGTTGTCAGATAGAATAAAATTATTCTATTTTTTGACGAAATATGCTATTTTTTGTAGAAAAAAGTATACTTTTGTAGTTACGATTAGTCGTAAACAGAGAACAAAACCATTTTTTGAGGTTTTGGCAGGTGGTTAGAGCGTTAAAATATCTATTTTTTCTGCTTTTTGCACTGCTGATTTATTCGTTTGCAGGGGCGCAGAATGCCGAGGTTGAGGACCTCGGTAGCTCTTTTGCGCGCACGAGCGCGCCCGCCCTCACGCACGAGGTAACAATCGGATTTGCCAATAATAGTTCGCGACTCGACTCTCTGTACGGAGAGAACGGTGTGGCTATGCGAGAGATTGAGGAGTTTATGCGCGTTCTGCTGAAA
>JAEIGA010007663.1_pt1 | contig 16380 bp, 28 predicted proteins | sample 9270691 | NCBI WGS metagenome assembly JAEIGA01 (sample SAMN17057246, study PRJNA624740) | gut metagenome | biome: biome; isolation source: fecal sample | host: Bos grunniens | place: China: Xizang | collected 2019
CAGTGAATAGCGGCGACAGTTCAAGCGCAGTGAATAGCGGCAATTGGTCAAGCGCAGTGAATAGCGGCGACAGTTCAAGCGCAGTGAATAGCGGCAATTGGTCAAGCGCAGTGAATAGCGGCTACAGGTCAAGCGCAGTGAATAGCGGCGACAGGTCAAGCGCAGTGAATAGCGGCAATGAGGGCGTAGCTGTTGCTCTTGGTATCGAAGGAAAAGCAAAGGCTGCTCTTGGCGGTTGGATCGTGCTGACCGAGTGGAAATATGACAAAACAAAATACGAATGGCATCGTATAGACCTTCAGTCTGCACAGGTTGACGGCGAGAAAATCAAGGCTGATACATTCTACAAGCTCATTGACGGCAAATTCGTTGAAGTTGAATAAAGAAAGGAAAACAAACAATGACACCGTTCTTATACTTTTTAGCAATAATCTGCGGCACAGTGGTTGCGCTTGCCGCCTTCGACACACTTGATAAAATTTTCGGTAAAAACAAAGACAAAGGAGATCAGCAGTAATGGCAAACTTTAACTTCAATAAGGCAACAATCGCAGGCAGGCTGACAGCCGATCCTGAATTAAAACAGACAGCAAGCGGCTTGTCTGCTTGCACCTTCACTGTAGCAGTGAACCGCAAATATTCAAAAGACGGAAAACAGGAAGCTGACTTCATAAATTGTCAGGCTTGGCGGCAGACCGCTGAATTTATCTGCAAGTATTTCACAAAGGGCGCTTCAATCTGCGTCACCGGTGCAATTCAGACCCGAAGCTGGGACGATAGCAACGGGCAAAAACGCTATGCAACGGAGATCGTCGTTGATGAAGCATACTTCGTTGACGGCAAGAACGACAACGCCACAGAGTCGAAAAATGAGCCTGCTGTGAGCGTACCAAACCCGTCACAGTGGGGCAACGGCAGCTACACACCGAGTGCATACACTCAGCCGGGCTTTAATGCCAGCACGCCGCAGTTTGAAGAAATACCGAATGACTCTGATCTGCCGTTCTAAAAGGGGGAGCTATGGACGTAAGAGAAAAGCTTATTCAGTTGATTATGGACGCCACAAACGGCTGTGCCCGATATTGGGCTTCTCTGATTGCAGACAAGCTGCTTGCTGAGGGCGTTATGCAACTGCCTTCAAACATTGCTGATCTGATAGTCGAAAACGAGCAGCTGCGAGAACGTAACGCCAGCTATGACAGACAGATCAGAACCGATGCAAGACGGGAATTCGCAGAAAAGCTGAAAAACTACTATATCAAAAATGCCGGTTCACTAAAAGGAAGCATAAACTGCGACCTTGTAGCGTACCACATAGATCAAATTCTTGCCGATATGGAAAGGAAAGAAGAACAATGACATACACACACGCAAAGCACCTTATTGCAGCCGACGGGCTGAACATCGAAAATGAAGACCTTTGCAATGAAGCAGAAGCTGCGGTCATTGCAGCCCTTGACAAACAGATCGAAACCGAGCCGAGCACATACGAATACAAGCGTGACAGATTCGCCTATATCTGCAAATGCGGAAAGGAAGTCAGTCACGGTCAGAAATACTGTGACGAGTGCGGACAGGCTCTGAAATGGGCTGATTCGGGGGTGCATCAGATATGCCTGTAAACAGTAAGCAAAAGGGCGCACGCTTTGAAAGGCTGCTTGCTTCAAAATTCCGTGAATATGGCTATGAAGCAAGGCGCACAGCTCAATACTGCGGCAACACCGGCGACGCATCTGACGTGGTAGGTCTGCCGGGGCTTCATATAGAAGCAAAGCATCAAGAAACAATGCGCCTTTATGAGTGGCACGCTCAGGCAAAAAGAGACGCAGCAGCGGGGGGCGAAAATCGCCTTCCCGCAGTATTCCACAAAAAGAACAATCACCCGATCCTTGTAACAATGGAGCTTGAAGACTTTATGAACATTTACAGGGAATGGGAAGCAGGACACTCTTTGAAAGAGAGGGAAACAAAATGAATAAAAGCTTGAAAACCACAAAAGCAATCGTTAAGTCAATACTTGAAGAATGCAAGCCGGCACGTAACAGCGACAGCTATCTTTATTTAAAGGTGATCGACCACTTTGACAGGGAATATTGCACCGATATTCGCAATATGTCTGTCGTGGACTTTTTGACCGGTGAATGCGACATTCCTATACCACCCTTTGAAACGGTGCGCAGAACACGACAGAAGGTGCAGGAAGAATGCCCGCACTTGGCTGCTTGCAACGATGTGCAGCTCTTGAGGGAGCTGAACGTAGAAGTTTATCGTGACTTTGCAAGGACGGGCGGGTGCTGATATGGAAGAAAGATGCGTATGCTGCGGCGACATCATTCCCGAAGGGCGGCAAGTCTGCCCGGCGTGTTGGGATAGAAGCGCACCAAGAGCTGAACGGGCGCAAACTGAGCTGAAGGCAGCGCTTGACCGCTTGTCTGAAGCGACTATCAATGCAATAGCTGCGCTTGAACGGCTTGAAATGGTAACGAAAGAAAGAAGGTCTAAAAATGGCTGACGTTAAGTGGATAAAGATCACCACCGACATATTTGACGATGAAAAAATACTTCTGATCGAGAGCTTGCCGGACGCTTACGCAATTATAACAGTATGGTTCAAACTGCTCTGCCTTGCCGGGAAGCAAAACAATAGCGGCGTGTTTATGTTGGGGCGCATACCCTACACTGAAAAGATGCTTGCTACAATCTTCAGAATGAAGGAAAGCACCGTCACAATGGCAATTGATACCTTTGTACAGTTTGGAATGGTTGAAATCGTTGACGGCGTTATCACCATACCGAATTGGGGCAAGCACCAAAGCCTTGACCAGCTTGAAACAAAGAAAACGTATATGCGCAATTATATGCAGGAATACCGGGAAAAGCAAAAGGCACTGACAGGTGGCGAAGCTTGTAAAACTAACAGTAAAACTAACAGTAAAACTAACGTTAGACAAGCAGATAAAGATAAAGAAAAAGAAATAGACTTAGAAGAAGATAAAAGAGAGGAAAGAGAAACCACCACCCCGCAGCAAATAGCCGATTTATTCAATTCGATCTGTTCTTCTTTCCCGTCTGTTCGTTCTTTATCTGAAGCACGGAAAAAGGCAATCAAAGCAAGGCTGAATACATACACGCTTGAAGACTTCCGCAAGTGCTTTGAAATGGCTGAAGCTTCTTCGTTCCTAAAGGGCAGCAATGACAGAAATTGGACTGCCACGTTTGATTGGCTGATTAAAGACGCCAATATGCCGAAAGTGCTTGAAGGGAACTACAGCAATAAGGCACAGGCTGCACCGTCTACACCGAAATACGGCAATTATGATCCAAGAGCAGCGCTTGAAGCAGCTGTCGCACGAAGCTGGGAAGAAAAAGAGCAGCCGAAGACAGCAGCCATTGACGAAAACATAAGAAGCCGGGCTGAAGCTCTGCAAAAACAATTCCAAGGGGGCTAATATGGAAAAGGAAAAGAACTATGAACTGAAATTCCGAAGCAGGACGTGCAAGGTCTGCGGCAAAGAATTCATTCCTGCCCCGCAGCACGTCTATAAAGACCGGCGACACCCCTATCAGCCGGTCTGCTCTTGGAGCTGCGTCTGCGAATCTGAACGCATAAAAAAGAAAACACAAAAACGTGCAGGAAGGGAGTGGATCACCAAGTGACAGCTAAAGACTTTTTACTTCAGATAAAAAAGATTGACAAGCTTATAGAAAACAAAATGGCTGAAGCTCAGCAGTGGCGTGAAATAGCGAACAATACTTCTGTTGATATGTCAAGGGAGCGTGTGCAGTCTTCCGGCAGCTACGACGTCACAGCAAATGCAATCTGCGCTTATTTGGACTTGGACGCTGAAATTGCAAAGCGCCTTGACGAGCTGATAGCTGCAAAGAAGGACGTCCTTGACGTGATCGAGCAGCTGAACGCAACCGAATACGATGTTCTGCACAAAATCTATGTTCAGGGCTTCACACTTCAGGACGTTGCATCACTTTACAACCGGCGCTATGAGTGGGCGACTACCACGCAGGGCAGAGCGCTGAAGCACGTACAAATAATATTGAATAAAAGAGAGGAAAAACAAAATGCAGTATGATGAAAAAACAGTAAAGGCAGCGCTGAAGCTTATTCTTGACGTCGTTGCCGAGGATAAGCAGGAAATCAAGGAGCTAACCAAGGAAAAAAGTGATCTTGCAAAGATTGCGGAGAAGTATATCAAGAAGTGCGACGAACTTGCGGCTGACAACGTGCGACTGTTGAGGGGGGGAAATGAGCCTTCACTATGATTTATTCGGGGAGCTTTCCGAGCCGCCTGAGCCTGAACGTCAAAGCAGGCGCTACCGCACTATGCAAGAGCTTCACGGTGTAAAGGAAGGTAACGACACCTGCAAGACCTGTATGCACTGCCTTTGTGAGCGCTACCACGGCAGAACCTATTATAAATGCGGATTGTGGTATATAAGTAATTCCGCAGCAACAGATATAAGGCTGAAGAATAAAGCCTGCAAAAAATACGAAAGAGAGGACACAAAATAATGGGCTGTATGTGTATGGATTGCAGCTATAACGATATTGTCAGGGATAACCACGGCGAACTTCATTGCATCTGCACTTGTTGTGAGAGTGAGGACTTTTTGAAGGAAGTATCAATAGCTTTCGGTGAGTGCGACTTTGGCAAGGTAGATGTGGAAGAAAGCGAGGACACGGAATGAGCAGGTATATTGATTTAGACAAGGCTATCCCGATTGCTATACAAGCGGTTGTTGATGCGGTTGGACACGGAATAACCCAAGTCGATGCGGTGAATATAGCCAATAAGTTTGAAGAAGCATCTACCGCTGATGTGGTTGCAGTTAGGCACGGACATTGGATTGAACACATCGAGAAACCTTCTTGGTTAGAGGACGATGTGGAAATCTACTATGATTGCTCCGAGTGTGGAACAAGCCATTGGAGTATCATACCGCCATACTGCCCCAACTGCGGTGCAAAAATGGACGGAGAAAGGAGCGAAAATGAAATATCAAATGGTATGCCCTAACTGTCATCACGAATGGCATTATGACCAAACGTATTATGACGATCAGATAGCGAAGCTTGGTATTGAAATTCAGGAAATAACGCTGCAAATCCGAGAGCATAAGCTGCTACCTAAATACGTTCAATATCAACGTACAGAGTGGTGGCTATCTGCGAAAAAAGCGCTGACAGTCAAACAGAAGCAAATAGGTGAGCTGAAGGCGCTGCGGAAAATCTATAACGAGCAGCGGGACAAATCTATTGATTACTATTTCAAGCAAATTGTCAAGGAAAAAGTCGGCGAGGAAACCTACATAAAATGGCGGGAAGAAGCCGAAAAGGAAGCCGCAGCCTACACCATAAAGGACATTATGAAAGTGCCGTACAGCCGGGCGAACTACAAAGAGGGCGTAACTTCGGTTGACAAGCTCAAATAATAGCAAAGTTTGTGAGTAAATCGCATAGTTTGTGAGTAAATCGCATAACATTTTGGGATTTATACGTGCTATAATTATAATGTCGAAAAATATAGACCACCGGGCGGGCTTCCGCTTCGGTGGTTTTTTATGAGGTAAATATGATGAATGATTTTGAAATGGTGGTTCACCACTTTGACGAACCTATCACAATATTCCCCATTTCAGACGTTCACTTCGGTGCGCTTGAACATTGCAGCAAGGAATGGCTGGACTTCTGCAAAATGGTGGAGAATACCCCGAATGCCCGTCTGATCCTTGGCGGTGATATGATAAACAACAGCGTCAGGACTTGCAGCTTCGTCAATCCCTTCGACGAGCTTGTCAGACCGAGAGAGCAGAAAAAGCGAATGGTTGAATTCCTTGAGCCTATCAAGGACAAAATTCTTTGCTGCGTTTCCGGCAACCACGAAGCCCGCTCACTGAAGGACGATGATATTGACATCACGTATGACATTATGGCGAAGCTGGATATTGAAGACCTGTACCGCCCGAATATGTGCTTTATGAAGGTAGGGCTTGGACACAGACCAACCGAGAAGGACAAGCCGGTTAATTCTTACACCTTCGCTGTAACGCACGGCGCAGGCGGTGGCATCTACACCGGTGCAACAGTCAACAGGAATGAGCGCTTCGGAAACGTCATTGACGGGCTGGACTGCTTAATTGTGGGACACACTCACAAAGGCACAATCAGCAAGCCCGGGAAAATCGTCATAGACGCACGAAACGAGCAGGTCTATATGACACACTATACTGTTGTCAGTATGGTAAGCTGGTTGAATTATGGCGGCTATGCTTTGAGAAAAATGTTGCTGCCTGCTCACGTTGCAGATCCGCAGATGCTGAAACTGTCGGCGAAGCAAAAGAAAAAGAAAATAGAAGTGACTTGGTAAACAGACCGCCTGCTTAAAGTGTGGCGGTTTTTTTGTACACAAATAACACGCTTTTGCGTGTGACGGTCAGTGCGCACAGCGCCTGCACAATCCGCTTTTTTTGACGAGTTTTGGGCGGTGCGTGTTGGTACTCTCTAAGCCGGCGGCGGTCAGCAGGACAAGACCGTCCAAAAAGGCGCTGGTGTACTGATTAATATATAAACGAAAGGAGCAGCCCGAATGACATCAAAACTGAATAGACGAGAGCAGACCGTCATTAACTACAAAGCTAACGGCGGCAATATGAAACAGGCTATGATTGATGCGGGCTACTCTGAAACTTATGCTGACAAGAATTCACGTTATTTATTGGGAATTATAGGGCAGCAAATTAAGGACGAACAGGACACCATAAAAAGCACAAAAATAAAGTCTGTTGAGGAAATACAAGAGTGGTGGGCTAAAGTTATGGACAACGAAGAAGCCGATCTGAAAAACCGCATAAGGTGCAGTGAAAACCTTGCAAAATCGCAGGGCGCTTTCGTTGATAAGGTCGAATTCAGCGGAAAGCTCAATAACCCCTTCGCCGGAATGAGCACCGACGAATTGAAGGAGCTGATTGCCGGTGAAGAATAAGCAAATTATTCAGCAGGCAAAAATGGAGCTTTCCCGGCGTGAGTTTTGGCAGTATTGCAAATTCACATCACCTGACTTCTACAAGGAAGACAGACCATTCTTGAAGGATTTAGCGACAGTGCTTCAGTGGTTTATTGAAGTAGCCGCTGAGCAAGTTATGGTCATAAATATGCCGCCACGTCATGGGAAGTCGAGAACGGCGACAAAGTTTGTGCAGTGGCTATTCGGTAAATACGGAAAAACAAAAAAGGTTATGACAGGATCGTACAACGAAACGCTGTCAGCAACCTTCGCAAAGCAAGTCCGTGACTGCATAGCCGAAAAGCCCACGCAGGGCGTGACTGTGTACGGGGATATATTTCCGGACACCAAAATAAAATACGGCGAAGCAGCGGCGCAAAAATGGGCGCTTGACGGCAGTGAAGAAGCCAACTATCTTGCAACTTCGCCTTCAGGCACTGCAACGGGCTTCGGCTGTAACGTTATGATTATTGATGACGTTATAAAGAACTCAGCTGAAGCATACAACGAAAACACGCTTCAGGCGCTGAAAGATTGGTTTACAAATACAATGCTTTCACGTACAGAGAACGGCTTCAAGCTCATAATCATTATGACACGCTGGGCTACAGGCGACCTTGCAGGCTTTATTCTTGATAACTACGAAAACGTTATACACATCAACTATAAAGCGGTGCAAGAGGACGGTTCAATGCTCTGCCCGGAAATCCTATCGGCGGCTGATTATAAGCTAAAAACAAAGAATATGAACCCCGATATTGTTGCGGCAAACTATCAGCAAGAGCCTATCGACATCAAGGGCAGGCTTTACACGTCAATTAAGACCTATGCTGAAATACCGAAAGACGATAACGGCAAGCCGCTTTTCTCTTATATATTGAACTACACCGACACTGCTGACGAAGGCAGTGATTTTTTGTGTTCTATCTGCTATGGAATGTATAACGAAGAATATTACATTCTTGACGTTTACTACACCAAGGACGCTATGGAAAAGACCGAGCCTGAAACGGCAAAAATGCTGACAAAGCACAATGTCGGCTGCGCTATCATCGAGTCAAACAACGGCGGCAGAGGTTTTGCAAGGAACGTCGAAAGAGAATGTCGGGCGCTTGGAAACAATCACACGACATTTAAGTCATTTCATCAGGCTGACAACAAAAAGGCACGGATATTGTCAAACAGCACTTCGGTAATGAATAATGTATATTTCCCGCTAAATTGGCAGGATCGTTTCCCTGAGTTTTTTGAAGCTATCACGAAATATCAGAAGGAAGGCAAGAACTTGCACGATGACGCACCGGACGCATTGACGGGCGTATATGAGAACCCGAAACCAAAAGGACAAATCAAACTAAACACCAGCATAAAAGGGGGAATTTAATGTTCCGATTATCTAAAAGCACGGAAATGACTGAAACGCTGTTGCAGGAATTTCTGAATGAGCACGCAGCGGAAGTCGAAAACCGCTACAAGAAGCTGCTTGCAGCATACGAAAGCGATCACGATATACTGCACCAAGCAGAAAAGCCGAACGACAAGCCCGACAATAGAATAGTAGTCAACTTCCCGAAATACATAGTCGACACAATGAACGGCTTCTTCATCGGCAACCCTATCAAGGTAACAGCCGAGGACAAAGCCGTCGCTGGATATATCGAATATCTTGACCAATACAACGATCAGGACGACAACAACGCCGAGCTGTCGAAGATTATGAGCATTTACGGCAAGGGCTATGAAATGTACTTCACCGACGAAGAAGCGGCGCAGTGCATCACATACCTGACACCGATTGAAGCCTTTATGATCTTTGATGATTCTATCCTTGAAAGACCGCTCTACTTCGTAAGGCGCTATACAGACCGTGACAAAATCGAGTGGGGCAGCATTTCAAATGAATACGGCGTGCGCTACTTCAAGATCACGGGCGGTGTGCAGTGGACTGACGAAGATTGGACGCCCCACTACTTCCCCGGCGTACCTGCAACTGAATTCATCGAAAACGCTGAAAGACAGGGCATTTTTGAGCCGGTGCTTTCTATGGTCAATGCGTATAACAAGGCATTTTCCGAAAAGGCGAATGACGTTGACTATTTTGCCGATGCATACCTGAAGATTTTGGGCGTTAAGCTTGGCGAAGAAGATCTGAAGCATATTCGTGACAACCGCATTATCAATTTTGAAGGCACAGACATTGAAAAGCTTATCGTCGAGTTTATGGACAAGCCGGACGGTGACAGCACGCAGGAGCACCTTCTTGACCGCCTTGAGAAGCTTATATTCCATATCAGTATGGTTGCGAATATATCTGACGAGAACTTCGGTGCAGCAACAGGAATAGCGCTCAAATACAAGCTTCAGGCTATGAGCAATCTTGAAAAGACCAAGGAACGCAAATTCACCAGCGGAATGAACCGCAGATATAGACTTCTATTCGGACACCCGGCTTCTAAAGTGCAAAAGGACGCTTGGGTGCAGCTTCACTATACATACACACCTAACTTCCCCGCAAACCTTCTTGAAGAAGTGCAGATCGCTGCGCAAATGGAAGGCATCACAAGCCACGAAACACAGCTGACGGTCATTTCCGCTGTCGAGGACGTGCAGGGCGAGCTTGAGAAGATCGAGGAAGAAAACAAAGCGGCTGAGCAAACCGTTGTAGATCAAATGATGTTTGCGCACGTTGACGGCTTTAGAGATAACACACAGCAGCCGGGCACAACCAAGAATGAACAGCAGCCTTGAGCTGGTTTTCATAATTCTAAAGTAAAGGAGTAAAAGCAATGCTAAGAACGAGCGGAAGAATCACACTCACCGGCGAAAGCGTTATTGAAGATACTGTTGTATGTGCATACAGCGCTTCAATAGACCTTGACAACCCGGACAAAATGAGCATCGGGCAGGTGCAGAAAGACAAGGAAGCCTACAAGGCACACAGAAACGAGTGCAGAGCTGACTTTGCAGCCTTTGAGGATATGGCGCTTTCAATACAGGAAAAGCACCTTGCTGAAAATGCCGAAACGACTGCACCGGTTGCGGAGTAATCAACAATGACTTCGCTGGAATATTGGGCTAAGCGAGAAGCCGAGCAGCTGCGCCATAATATCACCGAGGAAGCGGAATACGACAAGCGCCTGAAGCAAATCTACAGCGATATGCTTGACGCTTGTCAGAACGAAATAAACGCCTTCTATGGCAAGTATGCGGCAAAGGAAGGCATCACCATTGCCGAAGCGAAGAAGCGTGTCTCAAAGCTTGATATTGCCGCCTACGAGCGCAAAGCAAAGCGGTACGTCGCAGAGAAGGATTTTTCAGCTAAGGCGAATGAAGAAATGCGGCTTTATAACGCTGCTATGAAAATCAACCGTCTTGAAATGCTGAAGGCAAATATAGGCTTGGAGCTTATAGCCGGTCACGAAGAGCTTGACAAGTTTATGGGCGATATTCTAAAGGGCAGAACCGAAGACGAGCTGAAGCGTCAGGCTGGTATTCTTGGCAAGACTGTCAAGAACAACGCCGCCAAGGCGCACGCTATCGTGAACGGCTCTTTCCATTCCGGCACGTTCTCTGATCGTATATGGCAGTATCAAGACCTTATGCGTGAAGATTTAGGCAAGGTGCTGACGGACGGCTTAATTCGTGGTAAGAACCCCCGAGCTATTGCAAAGGATATGCGCAAAGTCTTCTATGGCGGTGATCCTAAGAAGGTCGGCGGCTATCGTTATTGCATAGAACGGCTAATGCGCACCGAGCTTGCAAGAGTGCAGACAGAAGCGCAGAAACAGTCTTTCGTGCGCAACGGCTTTGATCAGTACACCTTCATAGTAAACAGCGGCTGCTGCGATATTTGCGAAGGTCTGAAAGGTAAGCATTTCCCGGTAGCAAAGATGATGCCGGGTGAGAATGCGCCCCCACTTCACCCCCACTGCCGGTGCAGCACCGCAGCGCACAGTGACCGCAAAGAATATGAGGAATGGCTTGACTTCCTTGAAAAAGGCGGCACGACTGAGGAATACAACAGGCAGAAAGCGGCGAAAGTTAACAATTCGTTAACAAACGGAAGCGCAAAAAGTGCTATACTACAATCAGGGAATGCCAACACCACGAAAAAAACTAAATTGGTTAAGATAAACACGCAATTCTTTGCTGAAAGTGACATCAAAAACCAAGATTCCAATTCGCTGAAAAGAGCGTTGAGAGCATACCGCAAAAGGATAGCCGAACACGAAGAAAAAATCAACAATCCGCAAAAATACATACCGGGCTGGGAAGAATTAGACATTCGTGAGCAAAACGGCAAAATAAAACATTGGCGCAAGGAAATCCGAAATTTCAACGAGTCTATTGAAAACAGGATCAACGAGCTGAAAGAACGAGGTGACTATGATGAATGAATCGGTAATTAAATTCATTATTTCAAGAGTTATAGAAAATGCAAATGACGCAGCTGAAGAAGCAAAGCAAAACAAGGCTGATGACTTCTACAAGGGGCGCAAATTGGCATACTATGAAATCTTGGACACTATCAAGAGCGAGCTTGAAGTGAGAGACGTTGACCTCAAGGAATTCGGGCTTGACATAGACCTTGACAAAGACTTCTAAAAAACACAATAAACAAAGCACTTTGCAGAAATGCAGGGTGCTTTTTTCGTACCAAAAAACAAGAAAGGAGCTGATGCAATGCTTAAAATATCATCATCCGGCGACATTGAATTGACCCGTGGTGACACGGCGTATCTCACTGTAACGATCAATGATGACAACGGGGAAGCGTACACCGTTGCGGAAAACGATGTGCTGACGCTATCCGTTAAGAAAAAGGCAGTCGATGAAGAACCAATCTTGCTGCAAAAGACAATCAAAGGCACGGACACTTTCCATATCCAACCGGAAGACACCGCACCGCTTGAATTCGGAAAGTACAAATATGACGTGCAGCTTACCACCGCAGGCGGTGATGTGTTCACGGTAATCCCCCCTGCTGTATTTAAAATTCTTGCCGAGGTTACAAGCTAATGGGCGTGCGTAAACTGCAAAGCGGCAGCCTTAATGGCTCTATAAGCTCAAAGGGCACGCTAAGCGGTACAATTTCAAAGCCTGAATTCCTAGGCGGTGAGGAATACCAAGGGGCTTATGAAGTGACCCCGACATTCAAAGAGCAGACAATGCCGACAAAGCATAAGGTGTTAACCGAAGATATAACCGTGAAACCTATTGCGGTTATAGTAGTAAGCAATACAAGCGGTGGAAATACCGTTTACATAGGAGATGAGGTGTAAGAAATAATGGAAAAGTTTGAAAAAGTTTCAAAATTAGTTTTACGTGACGGTAGGGTTGTGTTTGACATAACCACCGACACGGTAGAAAAGGACAAGCTTCTTATAGGCTATACCGCACACAACGCTGAAGGCGAACTGATAACGGGCGAATGCGATTTTGATGCAAATACGCAGGACGCTACGGCAAAGGCAGCGGAAATACTTTCCGGCAAGACGGCTTATAACAAGGGCACAAAAGTCACCGGTACAATGAATAACAACGGTGCTGTCTCAGGCAAGATAACCGAAAAGGCGGGCAAATACACTATTCCGCAAGGCTATCACGACGGCAGCGGTACGGTGCAGATTGACGAAACGGAGCAGGCGAAGCTTATTTCTGATAATATCCGTGAAGGTATTACCATTCTTGGTGTTCCCGGTGGTATGAGCGGATCAGAGGACGTCAAAGCACAGAATAGAGAAGTCACGCCGGGCTTTGTAGATCAGACCGTACTTCCCGACGAAGGACACAACTATTTGGCATCTGTAGTAGTAAAGGCGATCCCGGTCACTGTGACTGATAATTCCGCAGGCGGTAAGACTGTTACAATCGGCTAAGGGGGTATATTATGGCAGTCAATAAAGTAGTTGTGAACACCGATAACGGGGAACAGACTCTTATAGACTTAACCGAGGATTCCGTAACCCCTGAAGCGCTTGCAAAGGGCGCAACTGCACACAATGCGAAGGGCGAACAGATAACAGGAACAATGAGAAAGGTTGATGAACTTCTTGAAAGCGTCAATGTGAGTGACACCTTGTTATGGGACGGCAACACGGAAGGGAAACAATCTTTTGATTTGATTACTACCGAAGGAACACTCACATACTATAATGTGTCAGAAAATGTTATAACTTTTGACGACCTTAAAAACGGTTATATTTTAGAAATGTCAGATCTATCTAAAACAATGTCAGTCGGATTGAAGGTCACTGATATTGAAAAAGTTAATGACAAGGTTATTTTCGACCAAAGTATTCCGTTTGTGGCTTTTGTTCTTGAGGATAATGCCACTTTGTATGGTAGTACTATACCTAAAAAGGGTATTTATTTTATTTACGGTGAGTTAACTGGTTATGTTTCAAGAATTAAAATTGAAGGATATACCGGGTTCAATTCAGATATAGAAGTCATCAAAAATAAATATATACCCAAACACTCGCATAGCTGGAATGACCTATTCGATAAGCCCGAAGCTGTTAGCATCCCCGATTATTGGTATGGTGCTTTTACCGAAACAGACGGAACGACTTATACCAATTATCTTGAAGAGAAAATTGCCAATATTAAGGCACTTCAAGACAAGGGCGGTAAGGATGCTTTCTCCTTCGTTGTAATGACGGATATGCACTATCCGTCAAATCTAGCTCATCGTGCTCCTACTATCGCAAAGAAAATCCTTGACGAATGCGATATTCGATATGCCTTATGTCTTGGTGACGTACAGACAAGAGGCTGTTGGACTACAAAAGAGCAATTGCTTGCAGAAAATAAAGACATAGAAACAATGCTTTCTCCTATTCGTGATAGGCTTTTGCAGACCGAGGGCAACCACGACGGAAGCTACGGTTGGCTTGATAGAGACGGTAATGGTAAGTATGAAAATGAGTATGCAGACGGCTCAATAAAGCCTGTAGCGGAAAGAGAGAGTTATGTCTATAACCTCACTCCTGCCGAATTGCATAGTGCAATATATCGCAAGGTTGGTCTTGCCGGGGATGTTCACTTTGATGAAAGCGGTAGTGGCTACTACATTGACGATATCGCAAACAAAGTGCGCTATATCGTTTTAAATACGCAGTACAACGAGTATGAGCTTAACGCAGATGGAACTGCTAAAAACCCGAAAATGTGGTTATTCAACTTCGGGCAGAGTCAGTTTGACCTAGTTGTTAAGGCTTTGGAGAACGTACCCGAAAAATCTTGGGGAGTTGTTGTTGCAGGGCATTGTCCTCTTTGGCAAGAAATCTCCGATGCCGATAAAATGATAGGCATTCTCAATGCTTATAAAGAAAAGAAAACCTATACGATAGGTAACACAGGTGGCTCTGCACCTAAAGAGAACTATGCCGACCCTTACACTACGGGTACACCAATAGAGGATTATTGGGCGGATGATTATAGAATTTCCTCGGGTGGAGTAGTAACGGACTCTAGCTCGAAAGACATATTAGCCTTAACAAACAAAATTTCCGTCACCTTTGGTGATGTCATAGAGGTTAGCGGAGTAAGTTGGAATGCAGGTCTTAGGTATGGTTTTTGGTTTGAACAAGTAGGTGGTTCTCACGCTGGTGAGATAACTTTACAACCTAATTACTATAATACCGACACAACTATCGGTTCAATAAACTATGTAACTATATCTAATATGACCGATAACAGTGCCACATTTACTATAACGGACATTGAAAGTGCTCATAAGCCTCTGTATTTACGTTTCACTATCAACAAAGATGACAACTACGACAATGTAGTCATTAAAGTAAAGTCTGCTAATGGCAATACAACGGACGGTGAAGGTGAGTCTATTATTTACGATTTCACAAACGCAAATGGTGAGTTAGTCGGATATTTCGCAGGTCACGTTCATACCGACGATGACACAAGCGATAAAGGCTTTAAAATCGTTACCACTCGATGTGACGCTCACGAAGAAAGTAAGACGCTTTATCCCGAGTTATACAACGAGCGCAAAGCAGGCACAATCACCGAGCAATCCTTCGATGTGTTCACCGTAAACAAGGCTACTCGCACCATTCACGCCACAAAGATAGGCGCAGGCATAGACCGAGAGATTACCTATTAAAGGAGCGAATCAACGTGATAGTGGTAAACCACCACCGCAACGGCATAACGATGTCAGGGCACGCAAATTATGCGGAGCACGGCAAGGACATCGTTTGTGCCGGTGTGTCAGCCTTGGTGCAGACTCTTATACAGTCCATCGAGGAATTGACACAGGACAAAATTCAATACAGTATGCAGCCGGGAACGGTTGACATAAAATTCAGGGATTTATCAGAGCAGGCGCAGCTCTTGGTGAATTCCTTTTTTGTTGGGCTTGAGCTGATCGCTGGCGAATATCCCGACAACGTAAAATTTTTCAATGACCAAGCTTTGAAGTCATAAAAAGCTAAGGGAATCTACAGACAAGCTAAAGTCTGACACAAAAAATATGGGGGAAACCGAAATGAAAAAGAAAAATCTTTATTTGCAGCTTTTCGCTGAAGCAGAAGGTGCAGCTGGTGCTGAGTCCGTCACGGCTGGAAGTGATGATAATGGAGCAGCGGCAGAACAGGACAAGGCAGGCAAGGACACCAAGCCCGGCAAGGACAACGAGGAAAAGAAGTATTCCGACAAAGACCTTGACGAGATAATCGGCAAGAAGTTTGCAAAATGGCAGAAGGATCAGGAGAAGAAGGTTGACGAAGCCAAGAAATTTGCAGCTATGAACGAGCAGCAGAAGGCAGAATATGAACGTGACCAGCTTCAGAAGCAGCTTGACGAATACAAGCGTAAGGACACCCTGTCTGAAATGACAAAGACTGCCCGTAAAATGCTCACAGATGCCGGAATTTCCGCTTCTGACGAGATTTTGACAATTCTTGTGACCACAGATGCCGCAAAGACAAAAACAGCCGTTGACAGCTATACAAAGGCTTTCAAGGAAGCCGTTGAAAATGCAGTCAAGGAACGCCTGAAGGGCAACCCGCCCACAAAGGGAACGGGCGGCGGCACAGCCACTATGACAAAAGCTGAAATAATGGCTATAAAAGACCCTGAGCTTCGCCAGCAGAAGATGCTGGAAAACAAACACCTATTTAATTTCTAAAAAAGGAGTAAAGACAAATGAAAAAGATTTTCAATCTTCAGCTTTTTGCTGAGAACACCACCAAGGAATCTGACCTTGCAAAGGTTCGTGACGTAGACTTCACCGAGCGCTTTGTTGCAGGTCTTACCACCCTTCTCAAGATGCTTGGCGTAACCCGCAAGATCGAGAAGAAGGCAGGCGAGGTGCTCAAGGTTTATAAGGTGACCGG
>JAEIGA010007664.1_pt1 | contig 16379 bp, 18 predicted proteins | sample 9270691 | NCBI WGS metagenome assembly JAEIGA01 (sample SAMN17057246, study PRJNA624740) | gut metagenome | biome: biome; isolation source: fecal sample | host: Bos grunniens | place: China: Xizang | collected 2019
AAATACTATTAATACAATAAAGAGCATTTTTTACCAACAACAAAATAAAGATATCAAATTCTATAAGATGGATTTGGATGAAAATGATGTTTATAACTTACGTTATGTAGAATTATAATAGATTCTTTTATGGCAAAATATAAAAGTTTTGAAGCCCTTTCATTCTTGAAAAAGAAAATGAAGAATCAGGGAAAGAATAAAAAAGCAACAGATTCAAAGGCTGCTTTCGTAAATAGGTCATTCAAACGAATAGATGATAAAAAGGATGATGTTTATGCATATGGCACAAGCACCTATTTTGATGATTTTGACAAGGAACTTAAGAAAAAAGTTATAAAGAAAGAAGTAAGGCTGAGCAATGAAACCCAAAAAGATAAAAAGGTTACTCGTATACAATCTAGAATTGAAAAAGAAAAGAGGAAACTAGAATCTGAAATAAAAAGATTTCTTGAAAAACAATCAGATAAATCAGAGGGAAATAGTAAAGGGAAATTACGTCTTAATAAAGTTTTAAGAGAATTAAATATTAGTTTTAACAGAGCATGCGAATATCTGATGTCAGAATATGGTATAAAAGTTACCTCAATCAATAGCCAAATAACAGAAGAGCAATATATAAATCTTAAAAATACTTTTAAGCGTGATGAAATGCTTTATAATGTATCTCAAAAGAAACAAATATTGCGTAAAGCGGAAAAATATGACATTAAAATTGAGGCTGCAAAACTAATAGATGAAGAAGAACAATTGCTTAAGAAAGAAGAAAGAGTTGTCGTTAAAAATATAAAACGAATTGATAAGATGAAGGGGAAAAAGACCAAGGTCTCAGTAAAAGGCCTCAAATCAAGTGATAGTTGGTTGACTAATTACAAATATTCTTACATTCGTTTTGTCAGCGTCCCTTTTGGTGGAGGGCGAAAGCGTTGAAAATGATTATGGCATTTTCTTTTATCCTTCTTCTTGGAAAATACAAAAATAAAAGGGTTGTGTCAAAAGTAACAGACACAACCCCTTTATTATGAGTGATATAAATATTAATTCTGAGAACCGCCCGCAAGGTCAAGCAGCTCATTGGTGATAGCTTGCTGGCGAGACTTGTTGTACTGCAGATTAAGCTGGCGTAGCAGCTCGTCTGCATTGTCTGTTGCTGTCTGCATGGCTACCATGCGTGCTGCATGTTCTGACGCATTGCTGTCGAGTAGGGCAGTATAGACCTTCAGGTTAAGGTATTGAGGGATGAGCTTGCTCAGTACGCTGACAATATCTGGCTCTACGATGTAGTTGCTGTTCAGCGGACGAGCCTTCACGTCTTCAATAACTTTTTCTTGGTGATTGAGGCGCATATACTCCTGGCTCTCTCTTGTTGCAATTGTAGTAGTAAGATCTCGGCCTTTCTCTTCAGTGAAATCTACATTCTGAATGTCGATAGGAAGGAACTGACGACGGGTGAGAATCTGTGAACCTGCACTCTTGAAGTGATGATAGATTAACTCTACCTTGTCTACCTCGCCTGCTCTGAACAATGTTGCAATTTCTTGCGCCAGTTCAAGGCATTTCTGTGCATTAGGATGGTCGCATAGCACTGTATAGTCGCCTGCTGACTTGTATCCTAACTTGTTAACTTTCTCTGCTATCTTTCTTCCTACTGGATAAACCAGAATGTTCTCCTGTCCAAGGTGGGCATATTCCTTTGCTGCGGCCTGGAACATCTTGATGATGTTAGCATTGAAGCCGCCGCACAAAGAGCTGTTCGAACTAAATACAATTATCGCCACTTTCTTTACAGCACGTTCTTCAGAGAATATGGTCTGCGCATCAACCTCACTGGCAAGGAAGGTCTTGAGGATATGCTCCAGCATACTCTCGTATGGAAGCATATTGTCAATCATCACTTGCGCATGATGAAGCTTTGAGCTGGCTACCATCTTCATAGCACTTGTAATCTTACGAGTGCTATTTACTGATGCTATACGGTTTTTTATTTCTTTTAGTGACGGCATATAATAAGTATTTATTTATATTGACCTGCTACGTCAGCAATAACTTTTTCTATTGTTGCTGTTATAGTGTCGTCAATCTTTCCTTCGCCTAATGTCTTGATTACGTCAGCATGCTGTGAACGCATCACTTCAAGGAACATGTCCTGGCACTCACGTATCTTCTCTACTGGCACTGGGGCAAACAGACCATTGGTGCCGCAATAAAGAATTGCTACCTGCTCGCCTACTGGCATTGGTGTATACTGTGACTGAATGAGAAGCTGGTTGTTCTTACGGCCACGGTCGAGTGTCATGGCTGTTACGGCATCCATATCACTTGAGAATTTAGAGAATGCCTCAAGCTCACGATACTGTGCCTGATCAATCTTCAGCGTACCGGCAACCTTCTTCATTGACTTAATCTGAGCAGAACCACCTACACGTGATACTGAGATACCAACGTTGATAGCTGGACGGAAACCTTGGTTGAAAAGGTCTGATTCGAGATATATCTGACCGTCTGTAATAGAAATTACGTTTGTTGGGATATATGCCGAAACGTCGCCTGCCTGTGTCTCAATGATTGGAAGGGCTGTAAGTGAACCGCCACCCTTTACTTTGCCCTTAAGGCATGCTGGAAGGTCGTTCATCTGTTCTGCTACCTCCTGCTGCTCGTTAATCTTCGCTGCACGCTCAAGAAGACGTGAATGCAGATAGAATACGTCGCCTGGATATGCCTCACGTCCTGATGGACGACGGAGAATCAATGATACCTCACGGTAGGCTACCGCCTGCTTTGAAAGGTCATCATATACAACCAGAGCATGTTCGCCACGGTCACGGAAGTATTCGCCTATCGCTGCACCAGCAAATGGAGCATAATACTGCATAGCTGCAGGGTCACTGGCTGTAGCTGCTACAACTATTGTGTACGGCATCGCACCGTGCTCCTTTAAAGTCTGCACCAATGCTGCTACTGTTGACGCTTTCTGACCGATGGCTACGTATATACAGTATACTGGCTTGCCTTGCTCGTAGAATGACTTCTGATTGATGATTGTGTCGACTGCAATGGCTGTCTTTCCTGTCTGACGGTCGCCAATGATAAGCTCACGCTGGCCACGGCCGATTGGAATCATTGAGTCAACGGCTTTGATACCTGTCTGAAGAGGCTGCTTAACCGGCTGACGATAGATAACGCCTGGAGCCTTGCGGTCAAGTGGCATCTCGTATGATTCTGACAGGTCTATCTCTCCCATACCGTCAATCGCTTGACCAATAGGATTGATTACACGGCCGAGCATGTTATCGTTTACGCGTATTGAAGCAATACGCTTCGTACGTTTTACCGACATTCCTTCCTTGATACCGCTGGTAGAACCAAGAAGGACGCAACCAACGTTGTTTTCCTCAAGGTTCATAACGATAGCCATGGTGCCATTCTCAAACTCAAGAAGCTCGTTGGCCTCAGCATTACGAAGACCGTAGATACGTGCTACACCGTCATTAACGGTAAGCACAGTTCCTACTTCGTCAAAGTTATGCTCTGAACCAATCTCGTTGAGCTGACGTAGCAAAATGTCAGATACTTCACTTGGTTTTATCTTGTCCATTGTTTTACTTTAATTGTTTTAGGATGTTGCGTAGCTGCGACTTGACGCTGGCATCCATACGGTAGGTGTCATACTCAAGAATAAATCCGCCAATAAGCTCAGAGTCTACCTCTGAATGGAACTCAACATTGCTGTGTGTTAAGTTCTCAACCATGTGACGCATTTTTTCTTCAGTTGCCTGATTGATTGATGTGGCTGTGATTAGTTTGCCGTGAATGATATTCTTCTCCTTACGGTATATTGCAGCGTATGACATGGCCATAAGCTGTATTACCGCCTCACGTCCCTCCTGCAACACTAACTTTATGAATCGACGGGTCAATTCATGGGCTTCATTGCCGCAAGCTGTTGTTAGTAATGCTTCTTTCTGGGCGCCATCAAGCATTGGATTATCAATTGTTCGGCGTAATGCTGGCACATCCTGATATGCTTGAATCAATGTCTGCATATCTTTATAGATGGCTGCTTCACATTCCGACTGCACGGCTCCTTTATATAGGGCACGAGCATAGCGAGTTGATATAACGCCTGAATCCATACTTTACTTGTTGTCTTTTGAAGAAAGCTCATTCAACAGATTATCCACGTAACCCATTTGCTCTGTGTCACTAGCCAGGTTCTTGCGAAGAACCTTTTCTGCTATAGAAACACTGAGTGTCGCAACTTGCTGACGAATGTCGGCAATGGCACTCTGCTTCTCTGACTCAATCTGGGCTTTGGCCTCTGAAATCATTCGGGCACTTTCTTCTCGTGCCTTAATCTCAGCCTGGGCAAGAATATTCTCTTTAGCAACACTGGCTTCTTTCAAAATGATAGATTGCTGCTCGCGTGCTTCCTTGAGAATTCTCTCACCTTCTGCTTGGATATTAATTAGTTTCTCGTTGGCTTCATGAGCATTACGAAGACTCTCGTCAATATAGTTCTTACGTTCCTCAACCATATTGATGATGGCTGGAAATCCAAACTTCGCTAATACAAAGAAGACTACAAGAAATGCCAACAACATCCAAAATAATAAGCCTAAGTCAGGTGTTAATATGGCAGGCAAATTATGTAAATCCATTAGATAATTTGTTGTTGTTGAGTTATAACGTATAATTGATTATAATTTCTCTGGTGTGATTCATAACACACTGAGATACACAATTATAGTCTATGTTTATTTGATAAGGAATGCACATGCAGCGATAGCAAAGAGTGCTGCACCCTCAACGAAAGCAGATGTAAGGATCATGTTTGTCTGAATCTTACCTGCTGCCTCTGGCTGACGAGCAATAGCATCCATAGCGCTGCTGCCAATCTTACCAATACCAAGACCTGCACCGATTGTTGCAATACCAACTCCAAGACCGCAACCCATAGCTGCGATACCTTCTAAAATTGTAATCATAGTTGTAATGTTTAAATGTGTTATTATTATTGTTTCTTTTATTAATGTAATGTGTTATTTCTACGATTTTATATTACTCTTCGTGTGCATCAACATGCGCCAGACCAATGAATACGGCTGATAGAAGAGTAAATACATATGCCTGTACGAATGCTACAAGCACCTCCATGCAGTTCATAAACAGCAACATGATCGCACTGAATATGTTCAGACCCAAACCATAGGCTGTTCCCATAGACCAGCCAAGGAAGATTACACAGGTGAATGATAGAATCACTGCGTGGCCAGCCATGATATTAGCAAAGAGACGGATCATCAATGCGAATGGCTTGGTGAAGATTCCAAATATTTCAATAGGAATCATCAGCAGCTTGAGAACGCTTGGTACTTCTGGCCACAGAATCTCTTTCCAGTAATGCTTGTTTGCAAACAGATTTATGGCTAGCATAGTGCATAGTGCAAGGAAAAGGGTGATATTTATATTTCCTGTCACATTTGATCCACCAGGGAATATTGGCAGCAGGCCAATGAGGTTTGTCGTGAGTATAAAGAAAAATACTGTAAGCAGATACGGAGCATATGGCTTATAATGCTTCTCGCCGACACAGCTCTTTACAAGGTCGTCGTGAATTGTCATAGTTGCCATCTCTATTACGCCAACAAAACCTGTAGGGGCAGAACTCTTATAGTCTCGCTTCTTATACCATCTTGAGCAATATAGGAATACAGACAACAAGATTATTACAACAATCCATAGCTGTGCCACATTTCTTGTGATGCTAAGGTCTATCGGACGAACAGAGGTGCCGTCTGGCAATTTCTCATATATCTTCTCATGCCTTTCTGCGTTAAAGAAGAAGTTCTCTGGCAGACTGTGGGCTGTACAGAAATACCATTCACCTGTGTTCTGACTATATAATATAATCGGTAATGGTATGCTGAGATGCTTGCCTTCATACGATGCTATATGCCACTCGTATGAATCTGCAAGATGATGCAAGACGGTTTCAGGTATATTTATTGCCTCGTCGCTTGCTTCTTCAGAATGTGTGCCATGTCCCGCCATCACATTATATGAAGACAGTAACATGATTAGGGTGAGAAGTATGTACTTGAAACGTGTCATCGTGTTTATTTCTTATTGTTTATTTTTGCAAAGAAAATTGCGTGATGTGCAAGGAATACAACATAATAAATGACGAATAATATCACTATCCATCTAATGTTCTCTGCGCCAATGGCAAGATAGCATATAAACAGAGTTGCCAAAGCTGCCAGCATCTTTAAACCTGAAACAGCCATGAAGAACATTGGCAAAGAGTCGGGGCTCTTCGTCTCAATGCGTTTCCAAATGAGTATTATTATGATGCCCGCTATCCACATAAATAATGAGGATATTACCATCGGGGCAAACAAATTGACTATTGTGAATTTCTGAATTATTGATACAATAAAATTCAGCAACAGACCTATTACGAGTATTTGTGATATATACTCTCTTACTCTTGCAGAAACGTTCTCCATGTTTTTGACTAGGGTATGTGTGAGAATGTCAGTCGGATTATGTTGTCGCTATCCGATTATACTTCAACACAAATATCTATTTTGTTATTCCTTATTGACACAAAACCACAACTAATGCTCAATATGCTCTGGGTGCCATCTATTTGGGTAAACTTGACGTCTCCCTTTTCCAGAGATGATATCAATGGCGCATGGTTAACAAGAATTTCAAACTGACCTAATGTACCTGGGACAGTTACGCTCTTGACAGCACCGTCAAATTCTATCTTTTCTGGTGATACAATCTTTAGTGTAAGCATTGAATAGTCGTTTGTTTGTTGTTACTTTTAGTTCTTAGCCTGCTCCATGAGTTTCTTGCCCTTCTCTATAGCTTGCTCGATTGTACCAACATTAAGGAATGCCTGCTCTGGCAGATCGTCAAGCTCGCCGTCAAGAATCATGTTGAATCCTCTGATAGTATCTTCTATTGATACCATCTCACCCTTTACACCTGTAAACTGTTCTGCAACTGTAAATGGCTGTGAGAGGAAACGCTGTACTCTTCGTGCACGGTTTACTGTCAGCTTGTCCTCATCAGACAACTCATCCATACCAAGAATAGCAATGATATCCTGAAGCTCCTTGTAGCGCTGAAGAATTTGCTTTACTCTCTGGGCACAATCATAGTGTTCCTTGCCAACAATCAGTGGGTCAAGAATGCGGCTGGTAGAACCCAGTGGGTCTACTGCAGGGTAGATACCAAGCTGTGCAATAGAACGTGACAACTCTGTTGTGGCATCAAGATGGGTGAAGGTTGTTGCTGGAGCAGGGTCGGTCAAGTCGTCTGCAGGTACGTATACAGCCTGTACAGATGTAATAGAACCTGTCTTTGTAGATGTAATGCGCTCCTGCATTGAACCCATTTCTGAAGCAAGGGTAGGCTGGTAACCTACAGCTGATGGCATACGGCCAAGCAAAGCTGATACCTCTGAGCCTGCCTGAGTGAAACGGAAGATGTTGTCGATGAAGAACAGAATGTCACCTCCTTGGTCACGGAACTCCTCTGCAACAGTCAAACCTGACAGAGCAACAGATGCACGTGCTCCTGGTGGCTCATTCATCTGGCCATAAACAAGTGTGGCCTGAGACTTCTTCAATTCTTCTGGGTCAACAAGTGATAAATCCCATTTGCCTTCTTCCATTGCCTCCTTGAACTTGTCGCCGTATCTGATAACGCCAGATTCAATCATCTCACGAATCAGGTCGTTACCTTCACGAGTACGTTCACCTACACCGGCAAATACAGAATAACCGTTGTGACCTTTAGCGATATTATTGATAAGCTCCATGATAAGCACGGTCTTTCCTACACCAGCACCGCCAAACAAACCAATTTTACCACCCTTAAGGTATGGCTCGAGCAGGTCAATAACTTTGATGCCTGTAGCAAGCATCTCTTTAGAAGTAGACAATTCGTCAAACTTTGGAGCTTCACGATGAATAGGGTAGGCTCCATCATTTGAAAGTTGTGACATACCATCAATAGGATTGCCTATAACGTTAAGCATACGTCCCTTGATTTGCTCTCCTGCTGGCATGACAATAGGATTGCCTGTAGGGATAACTTCCAAACCGCGCATAAGACCGTCTGTGTTGTCCATTGCGACTGTGCGAACAGTGTCTTCGCCTATATGTTGTTGTACTTCTACAATCAGATCAGTTCCGTTTGGTCTCTTAACCTTCAATGCATCATGAATTCTTGGCAACACTTTCTCTGGGTCAAGACCCTTTGTGTCAAAGTAAACGTCAATAACAGGTCCGATTATCTGACTAATGCGTCCATTAATTTGTGACATAAGCTTATGTTTTGTTAAATTTATAGTTTTTCTTGTTGTTCACGGTTGTTTGAAATGCCCTTGCGATAAATGCATAACTGATGCAAAATTAGTAAATTTAATTCATATCATAAAATTTTTTTGCATCTTTTTGAAATAGGCTTTGTAATTTTAATTGTTTATCAGATAAAATACGAGAAAAAGGCAAATTGACAGTGGTAATTCCTTGTCAATTTGCCTTTTATGCTATGTGCTCAGGAGTTATAATGTGTGGGATGAAGAGCCGTCAAAGCAATGTGTACATACCTTGCATTTTGGAAGTCCAATGGCTTCAATAATGGTCTCGAGTTTGGTATATTGAAGAGTGTCTATATTTAGTCGTCTTGCAATTTCGTTTACCATTGACTCGTATTCCTTTGACCCGGTTGTAGCGTATGCTCTTAGTTTCTCTTCTGATATTTTTAATGGTTCTGGGATCTTGTCGCCATCAATCTGGGTTTCTGTGTTACTGCCAGTTTCTAGGTCGTTTATGACTCTGCGTGCAATAAGTTCCAATTCGTTTTTTGATGCGGAGAAATTAACGAATGGACATGCCCATATAAGTGGAGGACATGCAATTCTCATATGCACTTCCTTTGCTCCCAATTCTTTGAGTATTTCTGTATTCTCTTTAAGCTGGGTGCCACGAACGATACTGTCATCGCAGAAAAGACATTTTTTGCCTTCAAGCATTGCCTGATTTGGGATGAGTTTCATGCGAGCGACAAGGCTTCTAAGTCTTTGGTTTGATGGCATGAATGATCTTGGCCATGTTGGGGTGTATTTTGATATGCATCGTTTGTAAGGCACTTGATGGCCGGCAGCATAACCGACTGCCATGCCAATACCAGAATCAGGGATGCCGCTAACGTTGTCAACAACTGTTGGGTCTTCAACACCCATTCGGTATCCTGTATGATAGCGCATTTCCTCGACATTCTTGTTTTCATAGAATGATGTTGGGAATCCGTAGTATATCCATAGGAAGGAGCATATCTGCATATTTTCTTCTGGCTTGCGAAGCTGTTCCATGCCATTCGCATGTAACTTTACAATCTCGCCAGGTCCTACGAAATATTCTGTTTCGTATCCAAGATTAGGGAAGGCTGTAGACTCGCTTGTTGCAGCCATGCCATTTTCTTTCTTGCCAATTACTATTGGTGTACGTCCCCAGAAGTCTCTTGCGGCAATTATTCCATCTTCTGTCAATATGAGCATAGAACATGATCCGTTTACTGTACGGTATACATTCTCAATACCGTCAACGAAATCTTTGCCTTTAATGATAAGAAGACCTATTAACTCAGTCGGGTTGATTCTTCCAGATGAAAACTCTGATAGCACCATGTTTTCAGCAAGAAGATTCTTTGCAATTTCTTCTGCATTGTTTACTCTTGCTACTGTAACTAGCGCAAAACGTCCGAGATGAGAATTCATGAGCAATGGTTGAGCATCAGTGTCAGATATAACACCTATGCCGCTTTCACCTTTGAACTTCTCAAGTTCATGTTCGAATTTTGTCCTGAAATATGTGCTCTCAAGGTTGTGGATAGAACGCTTGAACTCTTCCGTTTGCGTGCTATATGTTACCATACCACCACGTTTAGTACCTAAATGTGATTGGTAGTCAACACCGTAAAACAAATCCTCAACACATCTTGTTTGTTGAATTGTACCAAAAAAACCTCCCATAGTGAGTTGAATTATTTATCTTTATTCTATTATTTTTACTTGGTTTTCTGTAAGAAAATATTTAAAATTTACTGAAAGTCGAAAAAGTCACTGTCTCCTTTGAGGTTCGTTTCTGTTTTCTTCTTTTCGATATTTTGTTTTAATTTTCCGTCTTTGTCAAATAGACCATAGGTCGTACGCAAAACAACGAATTCTGTTCTTCTGTTTAGTTGATTGCAGATTTCCTGTTGTTCTGGCTTCAGTTTTTCTATATATTCTTGAGTTAGCTGGTCATTTTCTTTCATCCAAGGGTATTTCTCTGTGAGTTTTTTTCTTATGGTTTTTGGTTTCTCTTTACCATATCCTTTTGGAGAAAGTCTGTCAGCATTAATTCCTTTCTTGACTAAATATTCGCAAACACTTTCAGAACGTGCTTGGGATAATTTCTTGTTGTAGGCAGCTGAACCTCTGTAGTCGCAATGAGCAGATAGTTCTATTGTGATATTGGGGTTTTGTTGGAGCAATTCCACAAGTTTGTCTAAGGCAGCCATTGATTCTGGCTTGAGTGTTGCTTTGTCAAAATCGTAGAATATATTGTTTATAAGTGTTGGAACACTGATGTTTACAAGTGGAAATTGTAATGTGTGTTCTTTTGACTCTTTCTCAATATTTACTTTTAATTCTTCTTTGTGGTTGAGATATCCTGTGCATGTTGCAAGAAGGATATAATTCACGTTCGCCGTTATTTCTTGTTCGAAAGAACCATCGCCTTTGACGTTCAATTTAAGATTTGTTCCGTCATCTCCAACTAAATAAACTATAGCATTGGGGAGTTCGAATCCATCTTGTTCGTATACCCAGCCCTTAACCGTCTGTATTACTTCGGGTTTTTCAAAGGAGTAAATTTTATCCCAGCCTCTGCCTGTGTCAGCTCTGTTGGATGAAAAATATCCTCTGTTATGAAGGCCTTCAAATGTCATTCCGAAGTCATCTCCTTGGGAGTTTAGTGGATACCCTGGATGCTTCACCTCAATGTCGTTGTTTTGACCTTTTGTTACGTAATATATATCTAATCCTCCAAATCCAGGGTGTCCATCTGATGAAAAGTATAAATCACCATTTGGTCTGAATGTGGGAAACATTTCTTTACCAGGAGTGTTGATTTTTGGACCGAGGTTTTCGACTCCGCCGTATCCGTTTGATGTTATTCTTGCTCTCCATATATCTAAATCTCCTTGTCCTCCAGGCATATCTGATACAAAATATATCCAATTGCCATCGGGAGATATTGCTGGGTGTGCAAAATTAGATAATGTGTCTTTGGTGAGCTCTATTACGGTAGGCTTGCCCCATGCGGCATCGTTTCGTGATGATTTTGCAATTTGCGCGTAACGGGGATATTGGTCGTCAGTAACGCAGAGTGTTATATACATTTCTCTGCCGTCAATGGATAAATTTGACGTACCTTCTTCGTTCTCACTATTTAAGCCTCCTGTAACTGATTCCGGCTTTGACCATTTCCCTTTATCGTCTTTTTTGGATTCAAAAATATCAGATGGTTTTGCTCCGGTAATGCCGCTAAGTTCATCACTCGTTGCTTCGTTTCTTGTTGATGTGAAATACAGGGTGTTATATTGGTCACCGCATAAGGTGGGGGAAAAATCTGCTCTTCTAGAGTTAAATGTGTCTTGTTTTTTTATGCTGTATCCTGAATCCTTTTTTTTCCAAATTGGTGATGACTTTGCTGATTCTAATCCATTAATGGCCAATGTGTTATCTGGTATAGAATCAAGAACTATCTGAAATTCTTTTGCCGCAGATTTGTAATCTCCAATTTTTAATAGTTGACGACCCAGTGATAGGTGGTCTTCTATTGACGCTTTTTCATATCTTATCGCATTGCGATATGCTGCAATAGCTTTTTGCGTTGCATTTATTTTTTCGTAGCAATATGCTGTTTTGAGCGCAATTTCTCCTCTTTTTGCTCGTTCTTTTGATGGGGTTTTTGAGTATGCTTTCTTGAATTGCTCGCCAGCATCATAATACTCTCCTATGGCAAGATATTTCTCTCCTTTTTTAATGTTACTATCCACACCACATGAGACGAGAAATAAAGAAAATATAAATATGTAAAAGGTTTTATTCATCTACATCGTTGGTGTGTAATATGATACTGGTTGCGCCTAATGTAAATAGCGTTCCATGTTCGATTACTCGTTGTTCACGGTCTCCAAGTATGTTGTTGAATACAAATGTTCCTGTATTTGACGGACCATCCTGCAAAACGTACTTGAACTTGTCGTTTTTGCCTTTGGATACTGTTATAATACAATGATGTAAATCTAGTGATGGGTCACTGCTTTCTATTGGACAATTGATATCGTTACCTTTCGCATATTTACCAATAATGTTTTTACCTATGCGCAAAGGTAATATCTGCTTGAAATGGAAAATATTTTCAATGACATGGAGTGAACCATACTGTGTGTCATCTATGTCTTCTTCAGGATTGCTCTCTCGTTGCAGTTTGTGAAGTTTAGATACTCCAAGTTTTATTGCAAATTGTTTTCCGCATTCAGCGCACTGAAAAACGAGTTGTCGTCCTTCTTCGTATTTGGTTTCGTCGAAAATTATATAATTGTCACATTTTGGACAGCGGACACGTTTCATTAATGTTGAAAGGATTTGGTGAAACTTAGATTAAAACTTCATTATCCATCCGTCATTGAAACTTGTGTTCTTAGAACGGATATTATATAAATAATTATAAGCCTCGTTCTGAGTCTTGAAATGTCCATAAATTACCTTTAATCCATTAGAACGCTCAATAAGACTAGCATCGGGATATCCGGATTTCTTTAATTTTTCAATAAACTCCATTGCATTGGCTTTTGTTACTTGGCTTGCAAGAACTATGCTGTAGAAAGTTTCTGATTGGGTATCTTTTGGCTGGGTGTTTTGGGGGGTGTCTTCTTGAGCTTCAACATCAGAAATTGTGTTTTCTTCCTTGCTTTCTATTGCTTTCGCTTCTGGCGCAATATTGTCATTCTTCTTGTGAAAAGTGATTTTTTCTTTTGGTTGAGAATTATTTGACGCACGTAGTTCTTCTGGTAAAATGTTATACAGAATACCAGTGTCCATGTAACTTTCAGATAGTTTTACCTGAGGTGTATCTCCCAAAGGTAATGCAAATATGAAGAATATAATTATTGCTGCTGCAACGGTTCCGATTTTCTTTAGTGTGCTTATTTTGATTTTTATAGTATCGTCTTCTGTGTCATCATTGCACTCTTCAATCTTGCTGCTGCTATCAAGTAAAGGGTTTGGTAGTTCTGATGCGTTGGAAGAATTATTTGCATTGTCTTCTGTCTGTATTTTCAGCGGACTGATATCTACAGCATTTAATCCATATAATTCTGGTGTAAGGATACCTGCATCACAAGGTTCGAAAACAATAGTACCCTCAATATTTAATTTTAATGCACCAATACCATTTAATTCGCATACTCCTTCGTTCTGAAGAATTTGTTTTAATTCTTCAACTTCATTGTTTATCCTTCGAATGGCTTCAGGATAACTTATGTCATATGTTTCTATATATGATTGGGCGAGAAGGGAGTCGTTGATTTGTATATTCGCATTAAAGCCTAACTGACGTAATGGTGGGAGAAATGACTGAGTATCAGTATAATATTGTGCAGGGATGTGGTGCGTCATAAACCCACCAAGCCCTGGAACAATAACGCAGTCATTGCTCAGCAAAAGTACCTCTATATGTTTGTCAAGTAGGATCAAATAGTATTTTGGTTTATAATGTGAATGCAAAGTTAGTGATTTTTCTTGATAGTGACAAATAAAATCAATAATAATTGTCTGATGTTTGGTAACATTTTTTTAGTGATGTTAGGGTTATGGATGTTTGTATTCCAATATTAAATATGATTTTTTTCATTGTTTTATATTCTACACATTATTATATATAACATAGTGGATGTTGTGAATAGTGGGTGCATGTGGAGGATATTTGTCCTGATACTTGTTGTTGAATATTTTATAAGCTGTGCTGAACAGATGGAGATCCCTATTTTAACTTCTATTTATTCTGATAACGTGTTTGGATTATTGTTATTAAAAACCTTTTATAAATGTGTTGATAATGGTCAATATTGGCAGGGATTTCTTAGAAGGTTTTTTAGTCGTTATTTGGATTTTAATTAATGTGGATTCTGTGTTTTTGCTTGAAAATAATGGATGATAAATAGAAATTGCCAATTATAATTAAATTTCAGATGTCATTTTTGTGAATTTCATGTATTTTATATAATTTTGCGGTAGTTATGAAACGAAATATGATAACCATAATTGGACCTACAGCTTCAGGCAAGACACAACTTGCTTCGCATTTGGCAGCAGATTATATAATTGAGGGTGTACCAGCTGAGATTATTTCTGGTGACTCGCGTCAGGTGTACCGTGGTATGGATATCGGTACAGGTAAAGATTTGCAGGATTATCATATTGAGCGTGATGGCATGGTGATTGATGTACCTTGTCATCTTGTTGATATATGTAATCCGGGAGAAAAGTATAACATATTTGAATATCAGACAGACTTTTTGAATGTTTGGCAAAATATTCAAGAACGTGGCGCTTTACCTATATTATGTGGCGGGTCTGGGTTATATGTTGAATCAGTTATTAGAAATTATAATTTATCTCCTGTACCAAAGAATGATGCTTTAAGGCAAGAGTTGCAATCTAAATCTATGACGGAGTTAACCGAGATTTTAATGCGTTTGAAGAAATTGAATAATTCGGATATGCATAACAAAACGGATGTCGATTCTCCGCAGCGTGCTATTAGGGCAATAGAAATTGAACAATATAACTCAGAACATACGACAGAAGACAGAACGTTCCCAGTAATTGACACTGTTGTTTTTGGGGTGGATATACCGCGGGAATTTCGTCGTGAGAAAATATCTTCACGTCTAAAGAATAGAATTGACGAAGGGATGGTAGATGAGATTCGAAGATTGCTTTCGCAGGGTGTTGAACCGGATGATCTCATATATTATGGTCTGGAATATAAGTATGTAACAGAATATGTTATTGGCCGGAGGAGTTATGACGATATGCTTTCTGAATTAGAAACCAGGATACATCAGTTTGCAAAACGTCAGATGACATGGTTCCGCGGCATGGAGCGACGTGGCATAAAGATTCATTGGATAGATGCTATGCTTCCGATGGAGGATAAAGTTAAGAAAATAAAAGAGTTGTATTCTCATTAATCTTTGTAACACTAATGAATTATGAAAACGGGTGTGATATATTGTCCTAATCACTGGGGATTAAAAAGTGGGAAAAAGAAATATTCTGAGATTGTATCACTACTTGATGATGTCTTGACGGATTATGATTTTGTTCAAAGTGAATCTGTTGACAGCGTAGAACGTATAGCAGGCATGATGATTAATAATGGTTATCAAACTGTAATTGTTGTTGGAGGGGATTCTGCTCTTAATAATGTCGTAAATTGTTTGATGAAATACGACCCGGAGGTGCGTGATCAAATTCGTTTGGGTATTATTCCAAATGGTGTGGTCAATGACTTTGCATCGTATTGGGGATTGACAAAGTGTACGCTTTTAGAATGCGTTAATGTTATAAAAAGCGGAAGAATAAAACGAGTAGATGTAGGATGTATAGAATACTCGGATAAATTTGACAAGTGTCATCGACGATATTTTATTAACTGCATTAACATTGGTCTTGTTGCTTCACTTCAGAATTTACGTAATCGTACACGCAAGATATTTGGTTCGAGAACCTTGTCTTATTTGTCTTCTGCAATGCTTATCATTACGCAAAGACTCTCCTATAATGTTAATATAAAGATAAATGGCGAAGAGATATCAAGGAAAATAATGACAATTTGTGTGGGTAATGCGATGGGCTATGGTCAAACCCCAAGTGCAGTTCCGTATAACGGAATGTTAGATGTTTCTATTGTTGCTCCATCACAGATAAAGCAATTTTTTACTGGATTAAAGCTGTTTCTCAGCAGACGTATTTTGATGCATAGCGACGTTACTGCTTTTCGCACGCAGAAAATTAATGTTATAGGTGCTCCTCATGCTCATGTGGCAGTTGATGGGCGCTCTGTTAATAGCATCCGTGGCAGATATGAAATTAATGTTGTGCCAGACGCTATAAACATTATTATACCTAGTGTATAAAAGTCTGCGCAGTGGGTTGAATGTTATGTGTATGTGATAATCAATGTGGCACTATAAGGTGCCATATTTTTTTTCATGAATATGAAATGATAGGCTTTTGGAGAATT
>JAEIGA010007665.1_pt1 | contig 16378 bp, 14 predicted proteins | sample 9270691 | NCBI WGS metagenome assembly JAEIGA01 (sample SAMN17057246, study PRJNA624740) | gut metagenome | biome: biome; isolation source: fecal sample | host: Bos grunniens | place: China: Xizang | collected 2019
CTGTGTCTCTGGATTCCAAGTTATACCCGTAATATTTCTATCGTCAAGTGAAAAATCATTGATACCGTTATACATTATGAACGACGGAGCGTCTTCGCCGTAAGCCGAGAGAACTTGTGCCGCTTGCCTTGTTACATCTTCGGTATTTCCGAGTTGTATAATCTTATCTCCCGCCATAGGGACATCGCTACCCTCGTCGCAAAGAGTCTTAGAAAGGTCGATATAATCTTCGCCTATACCCACCACTTTTCTCCAATAATAACGGCTTCCCCAAGAATTGTATGTTTGGCAAATAGCAAGGTCGTTAACAGCAAACTGATTGAAGATTTCGTCGTCTCCATCCGCTCCTTTTGTTTGGAAATAACAACGGTACACCTCGTCAAGCTCTTCTACCTCTCCGCAAGTCATAGCCGCAGGAGAAATGACGATTTGTCCACCGACATGAGTCTTCTCCTTTATCTCTAGACTTGTGAACGAAGCTTTTTTGGTTACTTCGAGGTATTCAATGGTAAGCTTGGCACTATTATTATCCATAACCTCCACTATTCCTCCCTCGCCGAATTTGATACCCTTTGTGAAGTTGACTCTTCCGTGAACCTCGTCGTCCACATCCTTTCGAATGAAATATGGTGTAGAAATGCCAACAAAATCAATATTATTTAAAGCGTTACCAAGCTGGCCTTTAACTTCGCTAATAGCATTTTGAAGTGCATTTTGAGATACCTTTAAAGTCTCGTCAAGCTCAACCTTTATCTCGGGAAGCGTATCGCCCTCCGACATCGTATAAGAAAAGGATGACACATAAAGGTCGTAAGGATTACCGTCATAAATAATCCTTATTTTCGAGTTCTCATTTAAAGAATTGAGGACATCCGCATTCTCCTCAAAGTAAATTCTACTAAATCCAATGCTAAAGTTAAACTTCTCTTCGTTATTGTCCTTTAGATACTTAATGATTTCGGCTTCGAGCTTTCGTTCCGCATTAATAATGTATGATTCGGGAAGATTGATTCCTAAGATAACGAATGTGTCACCGTCATTTTGTCCGACGGAGCAAGCCTTTGGTCTATGGCCTCCAATACCATCAACGGGAGCTTTAGGCATAAGGATGCCATAGGTAGCCTCTTCCTTCTTTAAGGCTATCCACACCTCATTATTGATGGTATCTTGTTGAATGTCTTGACACTCATCTTCGGATATTTCCTCGAATTGGCCACAAATAACATTTCCCGTGTCGGGGTTTCTCTTTAGCGTTCCGTCGGCATTAACTTGGACTGGGTTCTTCTGAGGAAACGCCTCCGTAACGCCTATCTCAAAGTTACAAGCACCACAACTTCCACTTGTAAACGAGATAGTCATCGGTTGATTTTCAATTGCGTGGTCGAACAAGTTAAAGTCTAGCTTACGAAGTTTTCCAAAGAAGTAAGAATGAACAAATTCTCTATTACTACCTTCTTCGTTTTCTATGGTTTCATCATTATCATCAAGGTCATAAGCGAACTCGCTAAACATATCCATCCTAAGACCCATTGCGTTAACCGTTTCCTTTATGGTAGGTTTAATATCCTCCATAGTGAAGATATGCTCTCTAGGTTTACCTTCTACAAACGGATTATTAAACTCTATTAGATTTCCATTGTCATCTGCATAAGAACGGTTTTCCGCATTATAGAACCTTTCTTCGCCCCGTGTAACCCTATATCTATAAGGCATAAGTTTTTGCGAAGTATTGATATAGTCCTCAATATGCTGAGTAATCGTGTCTCCAGTTCTTGGGGTTGCGTCATAAGATAATGCAAGACCAAGGTCTTTTAGCTCCACTTCTTGCCCTTTATAAAACCATCCCGCATTCGTATCTATTCCCCACTCTAATCCTACCGAGCCCTCAAAAATATTTGTGGAGCTATTATAATTTGGCGCAAAGCTTATATTGGCCTCAATTATATGCGAGCCCTTTTGTAACTCAAACTCAAAAATTTCACCAGAGATTCCAACCTCGCTTTTCCCTACTTGTTTGTTGTTCACAAACAATCTTATTGTCGTTACACCGCTCGCCTCTATTCCTTGTGTGTCTCGGTCGTCTTGATAACGAGTAAAAGATAAAAGTGGATTAAGACTAAGTTGAACTTTACCACTTTCCGTTACATTAGTGTATATCTTATATTTTGTAGAATATCCTTTGTATGTAAATCTAGCTATCAATGAATAAGCACCCGAGGCTACCGAGCCGCCTGTTTCATCCACAACCCTAGTTACTTCTGCGTTTTTTTCTTGATAAGTAATCGGACTTTCCGTGTCCACCTTATTGGCAAATAATTCCATGTCAAGAATCCTCACCCCTAACTGACTGCCTTCGTTCACCGCAATGCTTATATCTCCCTTTGGCGAATTGTTAGGATAGTAGAACGGAATATTATCCGAAGAACCCGTAGCCGTAGCCCTATTAACAATCTTGTAGTTGGCATTATTTTTTGCAATCGAGAGCAAAGCATCGTCAACACCATAAGAGAGGTCGGGTATTACATCGTTTGCGTTTGAATAGCCTATATGAATAGTCTTCCCCACAAAATAGTAAGGAATTTCATAGGTATTATAAATCTCTTGAAGCACATTCGAGAAGAATTGGTCTTCAAAGGATATTAGCTTTTCTTCCGTACTTGTTACACTATCGTCAACTAATACATCATATCCCACCCCGCTCTTAGCAAGAGACGCTTGAAGCCTTGACGCAAACTCTCGCACATCGCCAAAGAAGACGACCTTGGTACTATTGCTTACGGGCTTGTCACTTTCGTAACTAATATATGAGAAGACAAGACAAAGCCCTAGTTGTTTAAAATAATCGTAGTTATCGCGAACATAGATGTCTCCCGTTGCGGCTTCAATCTTTATGTCCAAAGGAGGGCCTCCAACAATTCGTATCGCCTCGTCAAATACGACATCAAATCGTCCTATTGGCGAACCATTTGCAATCGTTGCAAAAAAAGTCGTATATTCCTTGTCAATGTCAATGTTTCCCAAAAGTTGCCATTCGGGACTTTTCGTAGGATACCCAACAATTGGCTCTGTTTCCATCTCCGAGTAAACCCCCGCATCGTAAAAATATACATTATCAAGAATAACTCGCTCGCTCACAAGTTCAACCTCGTGCTTATACATCGAGTCTTGATTGTCATACGAACTTGTTGGAGTTTGTTTTAAGAAGTATTTCTCACCATTGAACTCAGCATAGACATTATCCGTCCATTCATTATCAAGGCAAGAAGGGTAGTTCACGCTAGCGGTAATGATAGGCGCACCTCCCATTCGCTTTGCGTCATATCGGAAAGCGCCAATCTCTATTGGGTCGCCTTCTGCATTTGGGAAAGGGGTATCACCGATACCCCCGTCCACATAAGTGTAAAGTTGTAATATTTTTTCCATATCGTAAAGATATAAACTTTGTGCAAATGATACAACTATATATTTTTATTTTTAACTAACCTTTAAAGGTTAGAAAATAATTGTCGATGTGAATGTGCTTCCAAATGCCACCGTCTCAAGCCAGTACACCAAGCCCGACTTCCATGTCTTGGTAAGCACAGCAATAGCAGCCACGAGACCTGCCCATGCGAGGATTGTCCACCAATAAGGAGTGACAAGCCCTACCCAAAGGAGTGAGCAGATGGCAGCTACAATAGCCGATACCGAGTGCACCTTGTTCTCCATGTCCGACTCCTTGAACCTCGGAGCAGTACCCACGAAGAGCAAGCCTACAGGAGCAAGGAACGAAAGGAACTGAAAGTCACTGCCTTCACTCATAGTAATCCATGCAGGCATCATGAAGGCTACCACAAGGTACATCATGGCGCAGAACAGCCATCCCTTGTCGCACTTTTCTTGGTACAAATAGTAGGTGTTCGATAGTGACTCTGGCACTCCGAAGAGAGCCAAAGCCACTGCGTTATATGCGGCATAAATGCAGGCCGCTATGATGATTGATGTCGTTACCATTGCTATCTTTCTATAAGTTCAACATAAAGTCCTCGAAGGTCAAAGAGGTCGTGAGTCAATGCCACTCCGCTTGACCTTGTGCAGAGATACAGCACATCGAATTGAGTGTAATACTTGCCCTCGAATATCTCCATTGGCGGAGTATATGGGATTGGGTCTTCCATCGTCCCCTCGTGCTCCTCTACTATAACCTCATATAACGAAGCCGTATTCAGACTCGGAGGATATACCTCTAAGGCAGTATGAGTCTGCCTTGCCTTCCAAAGATTACCATCATACAAGGTGATGAATCCTACCTCTATCGTTGTACCAATCTTATCCTCCCATCGTGGGTAGAGTCCCTTTACTGACAGAGCCTCATTGTTTGTGAGTGGGATTCGGTTAATCTTCCTCGTTATGATAGATGCTTCCTCGGTCACATTGAGAATCTCATCGTAGGTCTCTGGCCCTTCAAGGTCAATATATCCGTCCACCTCCTCGTACTCCTCGTTCTCGGAAATGTCTATGGCATCACCATAGGTAACACCGTCAGCCACCTTCTTTATCAAGTGGTCTGTATCGGAAAAGGTGCGATAAAGCTCGACACCATCTTCCCTCGTTCTATAATGTTCTTTCTTTATCATATCTTTATCCGTTAAATTCACTTGCCTTTACTATCTTACTTGCATATGTACTCCAGTTCGTTGCGGCTATCCAAGAGCTATAAAGAGAGTCTGGAACAACTATCTTGCAGTCTGAAGGAATGTTGTTGAAAGCATTTGTGTTTGATAGTGTCGGCACTGACTTAGAAGCCCTAAAGTCGTAATATGCCATTCCGTGGCAGTTGCTGAATGCGCCATTTCCAATGCTTGTCACACCGCTTGGAATCACTATAGATGCAAGGGAGTAGCAGATTTGGAATGCGTAAGTTCCAATGCTTGTCACACTGCTTGGAATCACTATAGATGCAAGGGAGTAGCAGTAGCAGAATGCGTAAGTTCCAATGCTTGTCACATTCTTGCCAATCTCCACAGCTTGTAGCATATTGCAATACACCCTTCCGTTATTTCCTGTAGCTCCCATCACGCAATAAGAAGAAGAGCCATTGCCAAGACCAAGTGTGCCCGAATTTACTTTAAGGGTAATGGCATAATCTCCGATAGTGGCATAAGTGTGAGTGGTATTTAGGTTTCCAGTACCACTCAAAGTCTGAGTCGCACTTCCATCTCCCCAATCAATGGTCACTCCATTAGCTGCGGTCTGCGAGAAGTAAAGAGGGACGGTCATTCTTCCCTCGGCGGCAATCCTAATATAAAGCCTTGTCTTGCCGTCATCGGTAATATACATAGCACCTATGTCCAACTTTCCATTTGCTGTAACATAGTTCTTTGCAACGGCAATAGTGTAGTTCCATCCTTGGCAAGTCAGTCCGTCTCTTGTAGGAAGGTCAGGCAAAGCTGTCAAGGCAAGGAATGCAGACTTGGTGTATGAGTGAAGAAGCGTTCCATCATAGTCGTAGAAGTTCACATCGCTCTTGGAAACTGCAACGCTTGTGCCACCTCCGCCACCACCTGTGGATATGCTCGCAATCTCACTTGAGAAGTCCTGCGGATTAATCTTCTCAGTCGTTCCCTTCTTGGCACGAATGGCATTGGCTACATCCGTCAAGAAATCCGTTAAGTTATTATTCTTTGCCATACTATACCGCTGTGTTTAATGTTGTTGTGATTGCATTTGCGATGGCGTTGTCTACATAGTCTTGGCTTACGCCACCACCACTGATAGTAATATTTCCACTACCGAGGATAGACTCGCCATTGATAGTCTTGATGTTAGTGCCAGACACAAGGGCATCCTGCTTTCCATTAGCGAGGTCGTAGACCTTCTTTACCGTACCCGATGTAGGTACGGTCTCATTACTTGTAGAGGACACCGAAGTACTAAGTTTAATGACTCCATATAAGGCTACCGTTGCCTTTCGGATTGTCGCTACTCCGTCATTCACAACTGATGTGCCATCAACCTGCACATCAGTAACCGAGCCGCTTCCGCCCTCGATAGTGATGTCTCCGCTACCGAGTATCGAAGTGCCGTTGATGGTTTTGATATTTGTACCGCTGACAAGGACATCCTGCTTTCCGCTTACATCAGTAACAACCGAACCCAAGTCCACCACTCCGCTTGAGTCTGGAGCCTTCTCGCTTCCGTTAATCTTGACCTTTGTGACCGTACCTCTGAAGCTCTCCGCCTGCAAAGCTGACGATGCCTTATTGAGTGCGGTCTGCACCTCGCCCGAGAGGTCGGTCTTAGGAATACCTGTCGAAGGCTTGGAGTATGTGCCTGTATTCTTCGTGAATCCCCATCCGCTCACGGTGCTCTCAGTCACTGCGGCAGGGATGGTAGGCTTGTTCTTGATGTAAGCATCCGATGAGGTGTCGGTCACATTCCAGTCCGACTGCACATTCGCCTCTCCGCTTCCGCTGATAGTGATGTTGCCGCTTCCTACGATGCTCTGATTGTTGATGGTCTTGATGTTCGTTCCGCTGACGAGCTTATCCTGCTTGCCGCTGATGTCCTGATGCTCAGTGATGACCGTGCCGAGGTCCACCACTCCGTTGCTCGGAGTCTTGCCGAGTCCGTTAATCTTGACGCTTGTTACCACATTGCCCAAGTCCACGACTCCGCTTGTGCCTTTGGATGCACCATTCATCTTGACTCCTGTGACCGTACCCTTGTACTGCTCGGTATAGCTCTGCAAGGCTGTGTCTGCCTTTCCCAACGAGGTCTGGACCGCACTCGCCAAATCACTCTTAGGGATGCCGCCATTGGGCTTGCTATAAGTACCTGTGTTCTTGGTAAAGCCCATAGCAGCGATGTCGGACTCGGTAAGGGTAGAGCAGTCGTAGTATGTCCCCCTGTTCCATATCTTCTTGGCATCTTGGATGAAAACGATACTATAGTCCAAGATATTTCCTGCGGCCAGCTGTCTCTCGAACTCCTCCAGCCGAGCGAAACAAATTAGTTTTTTCTCTATTGCCATATTGTTTCTCTTATTTTAAAAGGGGCGAGAGCGATTCCCGCCCCATCGTTACACTACACTAACTATGAGTTAGGAGATTACCTCCCACTCCCACATTGCGTCTACCTCTGACTTGGTGTATGTTGTTGCCTGTGGAGCAGCAGCATCCGCCTTGCCGAGTGATGTCTGAACTGCGCTTGCAAGGTCGCTTGCAGGGATGCCTGTGCTTGGCTTCTGATAAGCCGAGTCAGCCTTTCCGAGTGAAGTCTGGACTGCTGATGCGAGGTCGCTCTTGGCGATGCCTGTAGAAGGCTTCTGGTATGCTGACTCCGCCTTTGCGACTGCATTGGTGAGCTTGGTTGTAGGAGCAACTGAAATCGCTCTCTTGTTGCTTACTGTTGCTGTGAGGAGGGTGTTGTCGCCAGATGCGCTTACCTCTACTGCGTCAACCTCGCTCTTGAGTGCAAGCTCGTTTGCATCGCCAGTCTCAGCGAGTGCCTTCGCGAGAGAAGTAGCAGAAATCAAGCCTGTAAGACCTGCCACTGATGCTACTGCGTCTGTGTTGTCCACCTTTTCCCATGCAGCCCCTGTAGAGATAATCCAGTCTCCAGTATTCACATCTGCTACTCCAAGCACGGAGCCATTTATAACACTAGCATTTGTGATGAAGTAAACACCCTCGTACTTGCTGAAGTCAGAGTTGCTGATTGTAACTGATGTACCTGTGAGACCATACTTCTCCTTGAAGTTGTTTGTAGGCTGAATTGTCACGCTAGATGATGCACCCGCAGTGATGATACCACCGAACATTACCTGTCCGAGGATGTAGTCTGGAAGCTCCGATGCGAGAATCTTGCCCGATTCATCGAGGTTCGCCTTGCCTGCGAGAGCGGTATTGAGACCAGTTTCGTCAACGGTTACTCCTCTAACCTCTCCGCCTTCAGTCTGTACTGCAACATTGACCTTTACACCTGAACTTGCAGAGCCACCGAGCTTCGCAATCTCTGACTGAACATCGCCAATCTTGATGAAGCCAGCCTCCTCAAGAGCCTTGACCTTTCCATCAAGACCATCAAGCTCGTTGTTGATTGCCTCGATTGTCTTAGCATCTGCATCCTCGAGAGAGCCTACGATCTCAGTGCGGAGTGCGTTGATAGCCGATGTAATCTGACCCGCGATTGACTCAGTGCTTCCGCCTGTGATGTCGCCCACAAGAGCAGCGAGGTTAGCGATTCTTGCGAATGCTGAACCCTGTGAGTTAGCCGCATCAGAAGCAGAACCGAGTGAAGTGGCTGTATTGTTTACCTTGGTCACGAATGCTGAAGTAAGACCTATCTGTACTCCGTTCTGACCTGCGTTGACAGCTACGGTTGAAGGGTCAGAAGCACCGAATGCCACATAACCGCCATTAGCTGCCGCGTTGTATGACTGACCTCCTACGCTGATTCCCTTTACATAGTTTACTGTTGCAAGGAACTCTGCGAAGTTTCCGAAGTACATTCCCTGTGCGTAGATGCAGCTCCCCTTGGAGTCTGTACCACCGCTGATGAATACGATTGCATCTGCGTACTGAGATGCCTTTGCTTCAAACGCTGCCTTTGTGCCGTTGAAGACTTTGAATCCTGTCATTTTTGCCATATTGTTTCTATGATATTGTGGAGGATGCCGAAGCACCCTCCGTTGTTATTACTCTACGTCTTCCCAAGCGAATGCCTCTTCGATTGCCTGCTCTATCTTGTAGTCTACCGAGCCTACCACCGATGCACCTCCGTTGAGAGTCTCGACTGCCTTCACGAGGCCGCTCTTGTTGTCTGCGCCATAGACGGTAGTCTCAAGGGCTGTGATGTCGAGGGTGTTCTGGTTGACCTTCTGAAGGAGGGTCTGGTCGCCTTCGCCTTCACCGCTCTCGCCACCTGTAACAAGCTCCTCCAATGCGTTCAAGCGAGAGAGCATTGTCGAGGTCTTGTCCTCGTCTGTAGGCTGACCGATGAGCTCCTCTACTGCCTCGAGTCTTCCTACGATGCCGAGCTGATTCGGAATCTCGTCATTGTCGTCATCATTGCCATTGAGCATGAGGTTGATGTTGCCTACCGACACCGAGAGGGAGTCGATTGCAGACTTGTTGTCTGTAGCAAGGCTCTTTGCCTCCTGTGCGAGAGTGGCGTTGCCACCGATAAGGCCTTCGAGTCTCTGCTCTTCTGCCACACGAAGTGCACTCTCCGCTGCGATTGCTCCGTCTACCTCTCCCTTGTTATAGTAGTTAGAGAGGTCGATAGAACCCGCAAGAGCATCCCATTCACTTCCAGTCCAAGCGTAATTAGTACCCGCAGGATGTCCTTCATGTGCTTCCGCCACATTCCATACATCACCCGCTACCGCATCGGTAGGAAGGTCTGCATACTTTTCCTTACTTCCTTTATATGTGTAGATATTGACGAGCTTAGCCTTAACTCCGTCAATCTCGCCCATGAGCACCTTACCCTGCTTTGCAGAGAGTGCCTTGTTGGAATCTTCCGAAGTGAGATTGTCTACGACCTCCACCTGCTCTGCATTGCCAGCATCCACACGAAGCCAGCCTGCCTCCTCGTTGTACTTGGTGCGGTCAACGAGCATGTAGACTGCCTGCTCATCCACGACACCGACAACAAGTCCGTCATACAGGTATGGGTCTCCGCCATCATGTGGCCATGTGTCCTTTACGAACAGCTCTGCCTTTGTAGCTACCGCAACTCTTGGGTCAAGGGCAGCTGCGGCCTTCACTTCGAAATTGGCCGCGAATACGAATTGTCCTTTATTTCTTGCCATAACTCTTAGAATTTAACGATTAGCTTTACTGAACCACGAGCCTCACCCTTGTAGGTGTAGGTGTAATATGTCTGCTTCACTCCGTTGATGGTCTCCTCTGCCGATGACTCAGTCCAGTCGCTGAGGGCAACTGTCTCGAATGCCTTGGCAACGGTGTTGTACATCTGGAGTGACGATGCCTTGCGAGGCACTTTGAACATCTGAGGAGCAGCCGCAGTATGAGGCTGTACATCGAATCCGCTAGAGCCTGTAGACATAGCACCTGCTGTTGCGTTCCATGCCACGAGTGCCTGCTTGGTAAGTGTGCCTGCGGTTGCAGTAGTAGCATACCAAGGGAATGTAGCGTTTACTGAAATCTCTGAAGAGTCAGTTGTTCCTGCTGCGAGAGGAGTGTCGTAGTCTCCGCCCTTGTTGTTCTTAGGCTGAGGACCTTCTCCATAGGCAGCACGATACTTGAACTTGGTAGAGCCGAGCGCAAGGGTTGTCGGGAGTGTCTTGTTGGTAGCGTCTCCGTTCACATAGATGAAGGAGTCAGCCTCGATGTGAGCACCACCTCGGTTAGCCTGCTTCACGCCATTGAGGTTGATTGCACCTGCGTTGTAGCCAGTCGTGAAGTTAGCCGCAGTAGGGCCTGCTGAGCCTACCTCCTGTGTGGTCGCATAGTTCTTCCATGCGATGCTTGCCGAAGGTGCTGTGAATGTAGGGTTCACTGTAGGGAAGAGGAGTTCATCGAACATCTCGCTGAATGTCTTTCCCTCGAGTGCCGACACCTTAGTGCCCTTGGCGATACCGCCCACTGCGTTAGGAGTGGTGAGGTTCTTGTCCGCAATAGCAGACTCGTACTCGCTTACGATGACAAGTTCAATCTCCTGTGTTCTGGAGTTGCCAAGCTTGTCAATGTAGACGATGCTGAACTTATCGTCAGCATAGGAAATGGATGACACCATCTCGTTGTCCTTGTTCGGACCGAGATAGTCGACACCATTCATCTTGATAATGCCCTTGTCGGTTGCGAAGTAGATGCCTTCACCGTGGAGTGACTGCACATAGGACGCATAAGGGCCTCTGAAGAATTTTGCCATTTGCTTTTGAATTTAGTTGTTATACACTATACTACTGGACATCAGTCCAAGTTATTTCTCCGTTTTCAAGGGATTCCACCTTACTAGAAAGTGCGTGCACCTCGGTCGATATAGACTCTATCTGTTCTGCGACGGTTTGTACCGCCTTTTCCGCTCCCTCAGCTATAGTTTTTGCATTAGTAATTGCATCGCTATAGCCTTCAACTATATCCCCAAGGTTTCCAACCTCTATGTATAAGGCGTTCACCGAGTTTTTCAATCCGTTGATAGCCTCGGTAACCACCTTGTTTTGCACGGGGTTCTTAGAGGACTCCGAAAGCGCACTATCGACCTCAATGCTTGGATTGTCGTCTAAGCCTTTTATCTTATCTAATAGTAAGTCAATCTCACTACCAGTATATTTACTTTTATATGCCATATTAAATTCGTTTAACCATGAACTTTTCGCCGTAGGAGTCGTAGAAGTCTCCGTCTAAAGCCAAGAATTGTTCCCACTTTAATTCTACCGTACAGACAAGACCACTCGATAAGTTCAAGTGATTTGCTATATCACGAGCACGAACATCTAAGCCCTCTGAAACAACCTCTACATTAAAATTCAAACAGCCCATCTCTAGATGTTTTTAATTATTGTTATTCCAGTATCAATGCACGCAACCTCTGTTCTTAGATGGTCTTTAAAGTCTCCGTCTGGGATATATGCGGTAACCTTGCACTTTACATCACCAGCTCCAAGCACCGAAGTGTCAGCTAATACAATATAGTTCCAAGAGTCAACTCGTACCGCTTCCGATTTCAAAAAGGTTATAACCTTTTTTGTGGAACAAAATACCTCCACATTAAAATCATAGTCGTCCATCGTAAGGCCGCTTATCGGCTCTATCTCTATACTTAACTTGAGTTCCGTGCCCAAAAAGATATTATTTTTTTGTACTGTTGCCATATGCAAATATAGTTATTATTTTTCACTTATCACTCCACAATCTTCGCATCCTTCACCTTTATATGCCTTGATGATAGGACAATCCTCTACCGAGGGAGGATAAGGACACCTATAGCCACGATAAATAGCGCTCTTGAGAGTAAACACGAACTGCTCCGCCTTGTCAAGTCTATCTTCCACCTTTTGAAAACGCTCCTTGAACTCGGCAACATATTCCATATTGTTCTTCTTGTACTCTTCAAACTCCTTATGCTCCGCCTCTTTCTCCTCTTTCATCTTATCGAACATCTTATGGGCCTCGCCAAGCATTTCCTTCATATTTTGAACCTCAATGCTTGTCTTCTCGGGCTTTGCCTTATAGATGCTTATGAAGCCTCCGACGCCACCTAGAGTGGCAACTACACTTATTACTATTTCATACCACTCCATTACTCTTGTCCTCCTTCGTTTTTCTCGTTTGACTTATTTGCCTCGGCCTGCATCTTTAGCGTGGCCTCTTGTTGTTCTAATGCCTTTTGTTCCGCTTCCTCGGTTTCTTTTCTAACTCTTAACTTTTCGTCGGGCTTACTAATAGTATTGACCTCGATTGCCGTTTCGGTAGAGATGACACCAGCACCCTTTAAAGTGGTAATCATTTGGTTGTATTCATACTCGTTAAATGGTCGCCATACCTTGAATTTAGAGCTAATGTTCAAGTCTTCGAAGTCGGTAATTGCAGTTGGATTTTCTCCCGTCTCGACAAGTTCCTTTGCCAATCCGTACTTGAATAATCTTGTCATCTTATCGGCAACATTTTGCCACTCGATAACCGCTTGCTCCGCATTCAAGATGTCAAGTTCCTTTGTCAATTGTACCGCAAGTCCACTAATGTCGCCCGAGACCTTGATGTCGTCTGGAAGGATAAATGTAGTGCTTGAACCAAGCATCATAGACCTAAGAAGTTCCTTCAAGGTATCAATCATTCCGTCGGGGCTTGGAGGAGTGAGGAACTTAGCGTCGCCATTACCTTGTGCCGAAGTGTCGTTCAAGACCACATTGCCCGCAATCTTCTTCGCCGTATCCTTGAACTTTCCCTTGATATATAGAAGCCCCCAACCAAAGCGTCTTTGGATTGCTTGGAATATATTGTATTGCTCCTCATAGGTGTTGATAATAGAAGCGATGTCATCCCAAGCGACTTTACCTCTCTTAGTAACCAAAGGGATTTCCTCAAATCCGTGTTCTTCTGGAGTATGATGTTCCCATCCTGTTTCGTTTCCGTACTCCGTCCATAAGTTTCGTGTAATACGATACATGTAGCGGTCATCGTAAGAATCAATGTATTCTACCGTCCTTTCTTCTCCGTCTACAAGCTCGGTCTTTACATAGTAAACGCTCTCAAGGATTCTGTCTCCATTATTATCATTATGAGGACAAAGAACATAGCCGTCGGCAAATGTAAGAAGCCTACTTTTAATCCGCCCCTTATAGTCGCGATAATAAAGCAAACCCGCGTCACCCATAGACTTCTGCGCGTCCACCATCTTGTTCTTCATTCCATCTTGATTTCTCTTGTCCCAATACTGCTTGAACTTAACGAAGCACTCTTGTTGTTTTTCACTTGGCTCAAGGTCGATAAGCGTGTGTTGCATAGGGTGTGCGGTCAAGTAAATCACTTGTTCATCCTTTACAAGTCTCTGAATTGGGATAGCCACTCTATCGAAGATAATATCACGATAGTCGTTGTCCGCAATCTTCACGCAAATGCTTGGCAAGTTCTCGTTAAACAAGACATCATGACAATACGGGTCAAGTTCCCTCAAATACTGCTCTTGAGGTACGATATAGCCACGATAGCGTGGGGCACACACCTCAAGCTTCTCGCCAATTCCCGAAGTCCGTCCTCTTGAAGAAGAAACTCTATCGTTTCTTTCCGCGCCCCTTGTAAACGGTTTCTTTGCCTTAAGTCGATTCGGGTTGGCAAGCAATTCTTTAATAAGTTCGTCTCTTGTCTTTGCCATATCTTTCTATATTATTATAATAATACTAATATTCCTTTAAATTATATGTCTCCATTGCTTCTTCTTTCGTCATTGGCTTGCTTGCGACCTCATGTTGACAATACGGACATATATCATTATACTTGTGCTCAACTATAACCGTCTGGTCTTTAACCTCGTTCTGAACGCTGAATTTATCGTTGAGCTTTACCGACAAGTCGGAGAGAATTTTCAATCCGTCCTTCTTTTCAAGTTCACCAGCCTCCATAGCAATCTCCGTATCTCGCTTCAACTTCAACATGTAAGCCTTATTCTCCTCGAAGGTAATATCCTCGTCGTAAAGCAATCCGCCTCTATCTCTAACCCCCATTAACACCTCTTTCAAGTATTGATAGCCCACGCCCTCCTCGTAGGCGTCAATGGTCTTTTCATCATAGTCTGCATCCGTAAAACACACACGCCAAGCATAACTCCTATCATCAAAATAACGGCGAAGGAGGACATAAGCAATATCCCTCACCTTTAAGTTAGCTCCGTGCGTACTCGCCGCGGTTAGTATTTCACCTACTTTCTCAATGGTTAACTCCATAATGTTTCGTCGTATATTGTCTGTTTTCTAAATCCAAAAGCATCGTATTCGTCCTCATCGTCGTCCTCGTTCTTATACCACGAAGCAGTTTTTATCAACTCTTCGCCGTACACATACTCAAGGACGGGATACATACGCATGGCGCATGGGTCAAGAATATCCATAGACCTATCCTTGCCTAGTTTGGCATTCATCTCTTTCTTTGAAGGAAGACGCTTCTTGCCGCTTCCCGCATCAACAAAGTAGACTACGGAACACTCCTCCAAGAACTCGTTTTGTATTGTGATATATTCTTTGACTTTTTGATGCTCGTATTTTCGATTAGCAACCTCATCGGCAATGGAGAACTCGCCCCTCTTAATAGCCTCGGTCAATCGCATAAAGCATTCCTCTTTGATATTCCTCGCTTCAAGATAATACATTCCTTCCGACTTCTTTGCCGAAACGAAAGGAATTGCGTCGGGAATATAATCGTTGATATAAAGACCCCTTGTGCCGTCATATACGATGTGGCTAGGGCCAATGTCGTGTTTCTTTGCGAAGTTTAATAGCAACTCCGCGTTTTGTCGTGGTGTAGTCTTTCCTACAACCAACATGTCGAAAATGTGGAATCCGTCCCAAGCGATAGCGGTGAAGTTATCCGTTCCAACATCGGCCAAGTCACATGTTATCCACTTGTCACCGTTAGTGGCTGGGTCATTCAAGAACACTTGTCTTGCCATGTCGTTTGGGATGGCGGTTTCAATCATATCCTTAGAAGATACATTCCAATTACCCTCAAGCAACTGTTCCGAGTTTGCACCTCCACTCATCGCTACCGTACCAACATAGTTCTCGTTGTTCCCGATAGACGATACATTCTCACTCATTCTACCCAAGTAGAAGGTGAAGGACTTAATCATGTTCTCCCAAGTGGCTTTACCCGTCTTTCCGTTAATCTTGGCAAGCTTGCGGTCTATATCCGTCTTACATTGACGATATACTTCCTCTTTGGTGTCACCCCAAACAACATCCTTGACGGTAGCTCCCGCCATATAGAAGTATCTTACAACACCCTCGCGGTCTTCACGAATAAATCCGTCAATTCCGATATACCAATCGAGAAAGACACGCAACCAATGGTCACGTTCGGGGTTGGTAGTACCGCGTATCTTTCCTGTCCAACTCGCCGTACCACGGTTACGGGTACACACCTCGGTAAAACACTCCCAAGTAAATCCCGTCATCTCGTCAAAGTAAATCAAGTCATACTGACGACCCTTGAAACGCTGTCTTACCTTTTCCCTATTTTGGTCGGCAATGTGTGTCACATCAATTCTTGACCCGCTCGGAAACACAACTCTTGGGTCTCCACTTTCTACGACTTCTACGCCGCCACGATACATTGAACGGAACTCGTCAAGGATACCACCACCAGACTTCAAATCTCCGAGGTTGTTACGAAGGAACACGCCACGGAATCGTGAATCTTGCGACGGCTCGGCACACATGAGCACCGCACCCGCAGTCTTGCCGCAGTTGAGCACTCCACCCGCAAAACAAACATCAACATTCGTCCTTACGAACTTCTCTTGGAAGCCCGCATGCGGTCTAATTATGACTTGTTCCTTTGCCATAGTGCAAAAATAATCTAAGATGGGGCTATTTAGGGACTAAATAATACTTACTTAATCCACCGTGGATTAATTTTTGCTAAAGTGTTGATTGTTTATAGTCGCACTTACTTATTTTTGTGTGGTATAATTTAAAACAATTTATATGAAGTTTACTAACGAAGACGCTTTTGAAAGCCTCAAAAGCATGTTGACGAACAATGGAAGGAAGACCCTTCGCATGTCAGAAAAGAGTTTGCGTAGCCAAATAGAAACCCTAATGCCGCTACTTGCAGACGAAGAAATGGAGCTTGAGACATTTGTCGAAAAAGTTAAGCCGTCTTTCGAGGTCATGAACTCAAACGCAGAACATGACAGATCATCATTCATCAAGAAG
>JAEIGA010007666.1_pt1 | contig 16378 bp, 19 predicted proteins | sample 9270691 | NCBI WGS metagenome assembly JAEIGA01 (sample SAMN17057246, study PRJNA624740) | gut metagenome | biome: biome; isolation source: fecal sample | host: Bos grunniens | place: China: Xizang | collected 2019
ATCCTCCATATCAAGAATATTTTTACCACCTAAATTTATTCCGCTTAAAAGGTTAAAGCCTAAGGCACAAGGCGTACTGAGAACAAGCATAGCTATACAGTTAATAATTGACGCTTTTTTACGGCTCCAGCCTAAATTATCTATAAGATTAGCCTGTAGATTTTCAAATACCGCAATAACGGTAGAAAAACTTGCAAAGGTCATAAATACAAAAAACAATGTTCCCCAGATTTGTCCCATAGGCATATGAACAAAAACGTTGGGCAAGGTTTGGAAAATAAGTGGCGGTCCTGCATTTACATCTACATTATATGCAAAGCAGGCAGGAAAAATAATCATACCTGACATAAGGGCAACAAATGTATCAAGAACACAAATTCTTGAAGATTCACCTGCAAGGGTATGTTCTTTTGACATATAGCTGCCAAAAATCTGCATAGATCCGATTCCTATGCTAAGAGTAAAGAAAGATTGGTTCATAGCTGCAACAATAACATCAAAGAGATTTATACCGTTTTCTTTTAGACGGGAAACACTTGGTATGAGGTAGTATTTTATACCTTCGGTTCCGCCCTGTAGCAAGGCGCTATTAACGGCAAGTACAACCATAAGAACAAGAAGTGCTAACATCATCCATTTGCTTATTCTTTCAAGACCCTTTTGCAGACCAAAACTGCAAACAACAAAACCGGCAATTATGGTAACAGCCATCCATAACAGCATCTCAGTTGGATTTGCTGTCATTTTATCAAAAACCGCATTTACCTGCTCGGTACTCATACCGCTTTTAAAGGTGCCTGTAGCAAACTTTACAAAATAATTGCTCATCCAACCGGAAACGGTGGTATAGTACATCATAAGTAAATAACAGCCTATCATACATACCCAACCGTGAATATGCCATTTAGTCTTAGGTTTTTCAAGAGCCTTAAATGCCTTCAAAGCACTCTCTTTTCCTGCTCTACCCACAGCGAGTTCCATAGTCAGTACAGGAATACCCATACAAATAAGGAATAAAAGATAGAAAAGCACAAAAATTCCGCCGCCGTTTTGTCCGGCAACATAAGGGAAACGCCAAACGTTACCGATACCTATAGCACAACCGGCGCTAACCAAAATAAATCCAAGACGTGATTTAAAATTATCTCTTGCCATAGTTTTTCTCCTTTGTACATTTTAAAAAGAAAACCTCTCAGGGATATCTGAGAGGTTTTGCAAACGCAAAGAAATATCTTAACGCTTTGAGTTCTAAAACCCTTTTATCATAGTCTGTTTTGATGGCTTGTTGTCTTGTGTATTCTTTTATAATCTATCTACGAAAGCCCTTATAAATACAGGGTTTTTCAATATTCGCTTTGAAAAATCTTGGTATAATGTCGAGTATTGTGTCAAGACCTATAACAAAGCGGTCTATCTTGGCTTGTTGGGGATTTGTTGGGGATTCCCCATTAAGCGAAAGAGCGTTCAAGTTAATGCTGATTATAAGGGATATATTGTATTTATTTAGTGTTACTTCCGTTACCTGTTTATATTATAACAATTTATGATAGATTGCAAGAGTATTACAACAGACTATGACAAGATTTATCGGTAACACATAACAAAAAATTAGCGTTACCTTTTTGTTACTTCCGTTACCACGAAGAGCGGCAGCCAATGAGCTTATATGCACCGAATACCGGGCGATTTTACCCCCTGTGGGGGATATGAGCATCGTCATTTGGGGTTGGTTAGTCCAATCACCACTCGCCGAAAATAAAAAGACCCTTTTTATAAATGAACCGCTCCCGGCTTTAATGCAAGGAGCGGCTTTATTATTTTATCTTCTCTAACCATTCTCTGACCCATTTTTCCGGGTCGTTTATTTTATGTGGGAAATCTTTACAACTCTTCTCCCACTCTTCAAGATTCGGATGCGAGCAGTTCAAATCATTCTTGAAGAAGCGGCAGAGCTTTTGAAATCCTTTGTCCGTCTCCCTCCAACGATTCAACCATTCAACAGTAACAGTCCCGTTCTCTCGTTGCTTTCCAATCCAAACATAATACTCAGAGGTTGCCCCATAACCGCTTCTTTTTCTAAGAGCGTTCGTAAATTTCGCAAATTCTCGGTTCACTTCATTTTCATTCCATCGGCGTTGTTTTTCAACCTCGCCCTTTTTCTCAGTCCGGCATTGCGAACACATAACATCACGGGAGGTTTTAACGAAGGCGTGTCCACAGTATTTGCAAACATCAATCGGTATCTGCAAGGAGCGTATTTTCTCCAAATCATACGAAAACAACTCTTGCAACTCTTCAACATTGAAAATCGTGTAGTATTGCCCTCCAAGTTCAACCGATGCAGTTTTAATATATCTGACCTGCTGCGGCTCGAAGTCCGAAAGAGCCTGTAACAGATTTCTTATATCAGATTCATCTTTTTTGCGTTCATCAAAGAACCACACGGGAGGATGCGGCGGCTTAACACTAAATTTTTTTGATTTCTTTTTTAAGCGGTCGATTGTTCCACCACTCTCAATGTATTTATCGGCAAGAGAGTTATATCGCTGAGTGGCGATTCCTCCGAACGGAATGAGCTTTATATCCTTTTCTCCTTCGAGTGAACGGCTCGATGTGTCTAAGGTCTCTATATAATAACTTCCTCCATCCATATCTACGGAAAGAGATTCGACCCCGTTTGTTGTTTTATATTCTCTATCATCGTGTATCACAAGATACCCCGAATGCCTTTTGTTTTGATTTTCAATAACTAATACATACATATTGCAAATTCCTCAACCGATTATTTTGCTTGTCTTATTACATATTCGGTAATGTCCCATTTACCTTGCTTATTATGGTGGTGGTGTTATAATGGTGATAGTTCCTCAACCAAGTTTATTATAGCAATAAGTTGGGGAAATGTCAATAAGAAAGGAGCGGTATTCGTGAGGAATCTTGCAAACTCCGATGTACGGAGTCTTCTTAAAAGAGAACGCATCGCATATTGGGAAATTGCACAGGTGTTGGGAGTACACGAAAACAGTTTAACCCGATGGATGCGAACAGAGCTTGATGTTGATAAAAAGTTCAAGATTTTGAGAGCAATCAACACAGTTATTCGCAAAAGAGAGGGGGCAGAACAATGAGCATTATCGAAATGCAGCCGAAAATGGTTTCGATAAAAGAAGCCGTAAAATGTACAGGGATGTCGGAACACTTCATCCGTGAAAACCTTAAAAGCGGCAAAATCCCACACATTATGGCAGGTAAAAAATATCTGATAAATCTCCCTCTGTTTAACGAATGGTTGATGAGCGAGAGCCGAAAGGGTGGAACGAATGGATAATAACACTTTTATCAACTCTCACCTTGAAGGTACGGGATATAAAGGCACGGACACAAGTCTGCACAGGGTGGAAACGAGAGTGGATAAAAGCGGCGAGAGTTTCGTTGTTGAAACAAAACTTGCTAACGGATGCATAATCGGATTGAAACACATTATCCGGGATAATGGTGCCGAGATTGAAGATAAATTGAGTCTTGTTGCATTGGCAGACGGAAAAGCATCCCCTCAGTTTGAAATCAACCGAAAAGACCTTGAAAACAATCTTATGCAATATGTTCCTTTGAATTTTCGCCCTACTGTCGGCGGTAATGCGAAGGCATATATTGTGGACTCGATACGAGCACAGGCGGTCAATATGAGCGAATTAACTGTCTATCAGCACACGGGATGGCGAATCATAAACGACAAACCCGTATTTTTGAATGCGAGCGGTGCAATCGGTATGGATGGCGTTACTGTTGACCTTGAAGGAAGATTGTCAAAATACAGATTTTCGGAAGAAAAACACGAAGAGCGTTGGAAAACCTTAAAACTTTTCACAGAGGTTGCTCCACATTCCGTTACATATCCGCTTCTTGCAATCGCCGCTCTATCCCCTCTTAATGAATTTTTACGCCAAGCCGGAATAGAACCGGCGTTTGTTCCGTTCTTAATAGGTAAGACAGGTACAAAGAAAAGCACTCTCGCAGCATTAACTCTTTGCTTTTTCGGGGATTTTGATAATAAATCTCTGCCGGGGTCAAGCAAGGACACGAGCCATAGCCTTGAAAAAATCGGATTCTTGCTTAAAGATGTTCTTACTGTTATTGATGATTTTCACCCGTCTGCAAGTCGTGCAGATGTTGCCCGAATGGAGAAAACGGCACAAGATATTTTGCGAAATTACGGGGACCGTACAGGGCGAAACAGAATGAACGCCGATGGTTCGTTGCGAAAAAATTACCCCGTTCGTGGTAACGCCATCCTAACAGGTGAAGATGTTCCCTCTGTATCGCAGAGTGGCGAAGCCCGATTTATAGCGATTGAACTAATGCCCGATGATGTCGATAACAAGACTCTGAGCAAGGTTCAAAAGAATAGTATCCACCTCAATGAGTGTATGTGCGATTACATCGAGTGGCTCAGCACAATGTATAATGAATTACCAAACGCCTTAAAAACTCGTTTTTTGGGGCTTAGGGAGCAAATTCAAGATAATGGGCACGGCAGAATAACAGAAGCAATTACGCATCTTCAAATAGCGTTGGAGATGTGGACATTGTTTTTGCAGAGAAATAAGCACATCACAGAAAAGGCTGCAACCGCATTAAAGGAAGAATCTCTAAGCATATTCAAAGCAATGGCGGTTCGCCAAAACAAGGCAATAACAGAGGAAAAACCAACAGAATTGTTTTTGTCGGCTCTTCGTGAAATGCTATCGACCCGAAAAGCAAAATTGCTTGATACAAGTTCGGGAATGCTGCCCGAAGAGGGTATCGGATGGAAGGATGATAATTTCGCTTATTTGCTTATGGATTCCGCATATAACGCCGTATGTCGGTTTTACAGAGAGCGTGATAAATCCTTTCCTCTTTCAAAAAGGCGTTTATTGAAACACTTTGCAACAGAAAAATTGATTATCCCAAGCGAAGATAACACAAAGCAGAAAAAGCTCGGCGGCAAAAATCGCAGGGTTGTATGGCTTTATATGGATGCTTTGGAAGAAAAAATCGAAAAGGAGAGCGAAACCGATGAGTAAACGAGTTTATGTACCGAAGGTTTATGAGCCGCTTTGTAACAAGCACATTCGTTTTTATTTGATTGATACACGCCGAACAATCTTTGATGACTATTTATGTGAAAAACAGTTCAGAGCGGTTGAAAAGGCGTTCGATAAGTTAAAGGAGAGCGACAGAAAACTTCTATATGATATTATGCCGCTTAACGAAAAAAGGGATTTGCAGGATTCCTACATTGAACGCAAACTCACCGTGCGAGGGTTTCCGGGGCGTAAAAAGCAGAAATTTTATCAAATGCTCCGTGGCGTTCAGCGAGATATTGCTATTCAGTTGGGATATATTCCCGACCGAGAGATGCAAATCGAATGGGAATGTAATTGGTAACAAATCCCTATATGTTCTTGGAGAGGAACACAAACTACTACATTATTATTTGTGAGGTAATTTATTATGACACCGAAAGAATACAAGGAATATTGCGACCGCATCCGTGAACAGGCTCGAATGGAGACTGAGGGCAAAAAGTCGAGCGGCGGCACATATATCAATATGGCGTTTGTTCGCAAAAAGGGTATAGAATTATATTTAGAGTTGCAGAGCGAACGCAAACTCTGCGATGGAGTTGTGGCAGCCATTGAGGAGCGAAAAAATATTTACGCCCCGGAATATCGAGAAAAGCTCATAAAGGAAGCAACCGCAGATTTTGAAAAGAAAGCGGTTGAGTTGTGTGCGGCATTTACAAATACAGTAACCGCCGCTATTGCGAACAAGAAGAGAAATCTAAATGAAATGATTACTACCCCTCCCACACAAGAGCAGGTTAATCTTTTAACTTCTCTTCAAATGAGACGAAAGAACCTTGAAGAAAGCGAAATTTTACACCTTGCTCCAATGCTTGTGGGTAATTACAACGCTTTTAAGACTTTACAGGTGATTGCACTTGAAAGCGGATTCACTTTGACGGTCCCCACCTCTCTTGATTACGAAAAATTAGGAAGGGCGGTTGAATGGTCAGAAAAATATCTAAATGAGCGAATTACAGATTTTACACAACCGTGGAGACAAATGTCTCCGACCGGCAGGTGCTTCTTTGGTGCAGAATGGGAAGATAATATGTATCTTGAACAGGCGGTGCAAGTGCTTGATGAAAATGCTCAAATGAATGCTCCCACTCCTACCATTTACAAGCGTGAACTTACCGACTCCGAGAACCATATTCTTGAAATGTTATTCGATGGCTATACCCCGGATAATATGGCTACTCACATCAACGAAGCGGCTAAAAGCGATGAACTAAAATCGCTTATTATGCTGCATCCCGAATATTCAAAGTATCTCGTTGAAGAAGGGGCAGAATAAGCGGTTCGTTAAACGCCCTGCCGTACCCGGTAGGGCGTTTGTACTGAGGAGGTGAAATAAATGCCCAAAAGGCGAGTAAAACCCTCTGTGATGTTTTCTAACGATGATTTATATAAATTATGGCTTAATTTCAAGGATGATGAAAACGCCATAACGATTTTATCTGATTTTATGGTAGCAACCAAGGAAGAAGCAAAAATATTAAACGAACAGTTTGAAATCCGTTATCAATCAAGTGCTTTGAATGGCAGCAACAGAGGGAAATCGGACAGAATACGAAAACACATTTGATATTGAGGTGATTTATTATGAGTAATGATGCAAAAAAGCAGGAACTTCAAGAACTTTTGAAGGTTGGCGAAGAACTTGTTACACAAAAGAAACTTAAAAACGGCGATTTATCGGAAAGAGTATATCCATTTGAGGGGAGAAACGAAAGTCTCGCACCGAGTGATATGTCAAGGTTCATTCGCCAAGCTCGTGAATCGGTAGAGTTGCCGGAGATTGATATTTCCAATCCCGAACAAGTACAAAATCGAATAAATTGGTATCTTGACCGTTGCGAGATGAATGGCACTAAACCAACTATCGTGGGGCTTTGTAATGTAATCGGAATTGACCGAAAAACCTTATATCGTTGGGGTGCAGGTATCGATAGAGCATCGACCCATCAGAAAATGATAGTAAGATATAAAAATTTGCTTGAAGAACTGTGGGAAATGGAAATGCTCGAAGGAAAAATCAACCCCATTGTGGGTATCTTTATCGGTAAAAATCATTTTGGTTATACCGATAAGCAGGATATTGTTGTAACACCGAACAACCCCCTCGGTGAATTAAAACCGACCGCAGAACTCGAAGAATACTATCTCGAAAGTGTCGCAGATGAGAATGTATAAAAAATAAAAAAGAGCGGCTACGACCTCTTCAAAATCCTAACCGCTCTCGTTTTATATTGTTTCCCCCGTATCGTTGAGGGTGAACAATGCATCAAATGAACAATTCAAAGCATTTGCAATATCTCGCATCTCTTTATCGCTCAAATTGTTTCTTGCAAATTTGTTTGTTAAGTTTTGCCGGGATGTTCCGAGCTTTTCCGCTAAATCCGAAATAGTTAATCCTCGCCTACCGAGAATTACTTTAATTTTCTCGCTTGTTGTGAGTTGCATCATATCACCTCTTTCTTGATAATTGTACACTAAAAAGTTGCAAAAGTCAAGAGATATTAAAAAAGAAACCGAAAAATTAAAATTCACTATTGACAAACGACACTGAATAGTGTACAATGTAATCAAAGCAAAGGAATTGCTTTGGAAAGGAGTGCTATAAATGGCTAACACTCGAAAACGAGTAAACAAAGATGGCTCTGTTGTTTACGAGATAAGGGTCTCCCGTGGATATGATGAAAACGGGAAACAAAGAAAGCCTTATCAGATGACTTGGAAAGCTCCTTCGGGGTGGAGTCAAAGAAGCATCGATAAGGCTCTCGAAACAGTAAAAAATGATTTTGAGCGTGATTGCCGAGAGGGTAAAATCTTAACCCGTGAAGAGCGTATCGAAAAAGAAAAACGGGAAAAAGAAGCCGAACTGCTGCGGCGTGAAGAGGAGGAACGACAACTCACTTTTGAGAAATATGTGGAAGTCTTCATAAAACATCGTGAGAGCGTTTTCGCTGATAACACAATCGTGGGCTACCGTCAAACGCTTGGCGAAGCCTGTGTAGCGTTCGGTAAAAAGAAAATGATTGATATTCGCCCCGTTGATATTAAGAATTATATCACCGATTTGCAGACAAAGCGGCGAAGTCAATATTCGGATAAACCTCTCGCCCATAAAACTGTTTTGAAGCGTTATATAAACCTTCACGCCCTCTTTGAATCGGCGGTCGAGGATGAAGTTATCCCCTATTCCCCGATGCAGAGAATGAAACGACCCAAACCGAGAAAAGACGAAGCAAAAAACACAAAGCCGAAATCATACACGGCTGAGGAAGTTCAGCGAATTATCGCTTCTCTTGATTCCGAACCTACAAAGTGGCAGGCGTTAATGTTATTTATGATTGACTCCGGGTGCAGACGGGGTGAAGCCATCGGTTTGAAATGGGAAAACATCGATTTTGAAAGCGGCAAGGTTGAAATCATCAATAACGCTCAGTACACCGAGGGGAAAGGAACATACATCACAACCCCGAAAAGCGGCAAAGGGAGAACAATCACTATAAACCCACCTGTATTAAAAGTGTTGTTAAAATGGCGTAGAGAGCAATCTTTGCTTTTCTTTCAGCAACGAATACCACGAAGCGAGTTTGTATTTACTCACGAGGATGGTACTTCGATGAACCCACAAGCACCAACCGCTTATATGAAAAGACTCGGTAAAAAGTGCGGTATTGAATCCCTGCATCCTCACGCATTACGCCATACGATGGCATCTTTATCCATAGCAAACGGGGCTGATATTGTAAGCGTATCGCAAAAACTCGGACATTCCGAGGTGGCAACCACGCTCAACATTTATGCCCACGAAAACGAAGAAGCAAAAGAAAAAGCAAGTCAAGTTCTTGCTGATACAATTTATCAAAAACGAGCATAAACCAATATCGAACGAAATGAGGTATTTATAATGAAAAAGCAATCAATCACAGATAGGTTTATCCCTAAAAACGACAAGGGTAAATATGTAGTAGAAGATTCCATAACCCGTATGAGATTAAAAGAGCATATTGCTGAAATATCCGAAAAAGTGGCTAATGTGCTTTCGGTTGTGGAAGTAATAGAAGGATGCGATATTGCAAACAAAGAAACGCACTATGCAATTACTAAGTTGATTCAAGACGCATACTCAGTATTGCTCGATGTTAGTTCCGATTTGGAGGTCTTAGGAGAATATGGATTTTGCGTATCTTCTGACAAAGCGAAAGCCGTTAAACAAATAAAAGAATGCGTTGCGGCAGGTAAATGCGATGGAAAATGCTCCGAATGTAACGGAGAATATTCTTCGGTTGGTGATTGCCCGTGTGGTATAATCGGTTCATCTCAGTATATGGAAAATAGGAGGAAATAATAGTGAAAGAAAAATATATCAATGAGATTTTAGAAAGCGATTCCCTGCTTCATAAAATGTTTAATGTTATTTGGGAAGAAAGACAAGTTAATGCAGAGCCGGAAAGACAACATCCCGATTGGGAAAAAGCCGATGCAGCATTTAACAGAATTTGCGATGGTGTAAGCGAAGATTTTTATTCCGATTTGTGTACTATTCTCTACTGTTATACTGAAACATATTTCATTGTGGGATTCAAGCAGGGATTAGAGACATTCACAACTTTGCTTCCGTTGACAAAGCAAAACGCAGAGCCGAACGCTGATGAGCTTCAGATTAACGCTTTGAAAGCCGCTCTCCGTAATTTGAGAGAAATCGACCCGTCTAAGGAAGAGTTTATTCAGCAGATTGCTCTTAAAACCGAAGGCTTCACCGTTATTAAGAAGAGTGCCTGTGATAGAATAATCGACACCATTAACGAGATAATTCAAAACTATACTTCGGAAAATGCAGGAGAATAACGCAATATATCGGAGGTTCTTATGGCAGGAACAATAAATGAGTATGCTTTCAACCGATTGGCAAGATATGCGTTGACTCAATGCCGCAAATATCTGAAAGACCCTGCTCATCAAAAAGAGTTTGAAGAATGGTATTTTCGGACATACGGGCACAGATGGGAGGACAGAGAAAAATACAGAAAGAATGCAACTCCTTCCATCGATAAAATATCCTCAAATCATTGACTTTATCGGTCAAATATGGTAAAATATAAGAAAGAAAATAATATCATTTGACCCATAAAAACAGTTGTGGGGAAACAGTCAACAGGGACTATGAGCTTAACGGCTCGTAGTCCTTTTTTTGTTTTCTTTTATTATCGTTTGAAATGAGGTGAACGCTATTGTAAAGAAGGAATTTTACACCCTTTCGGAAATACAAGAACTGTTTCGTATATCAAAACCTACGGCAATACGATTGGTTCATTCCGAAGGATTCCCCAAACTAACCGCCGTGGGAAAACGGATTTTAATCCCAATAGAGCCGCTTAAACAATGGTGTATCAATAACACCACTTGGGATGCACTCGAAAAGGTGCAATACGATTTTAATAACCTTAAACTACAATAATCGGAGGTAATAACAATGAAAATTAACGGAAAAGACTACAATCTCGGAGAAATCACTTTTAAGACAATGTGCGACCTTGAAAATATGGGAATCAATGTTTCAAATATGATGGATAAGCCTATGAACACAATTCTCGCTTTCGCAACAATCGCCATCGGTGATAAGCAAGTTGCAGAAAGAGAGATGAACGAACATCTCATCAACGGCGGCAGTTTTGATAGCATCGTACAGAGCATTCAGGAGGCAATGAACGAAGCGGGTTTTATGAAAGCAGTCCGAGGAGACAACACCAAACCGAAGACTACGGCGAAGAAGTCAACCGCTCAGAAGGCAGAGAATTAAGAAGTTACTCGGACACGATTTATAATATTTTCTTGCCACAGGCGTTAAATCTCGGCATTGATTATCATACCTTTTGGGAACTAAACCCCCGTAGGCTGAAACCTTTCGTTATAGCGTATGAGCAGAGAACAAAACAGGATATGGAAATCGAACAAGAGCGTATGAATACAGAAGCGTGGCTCATAGGTGTATATGTTCAACAGGCTATTTGTGCATCGCTCTCTAAATCGTGTAAATATCCGCAGAAGCCTATCGCCATAACGGCAGATGCGGTCAAGAACGAGAAGTATATCGCAGCAAAGGCAAGAATGGAAACATTTATGGTGAACTTCAATCAAAAATTCGCAAAGAAGGAGGTGGAATAATTGGAAAGCACAATGGAAAATCTTAATATCGTCATAACCGCAGATGTAAAAAAGGCGTTATCGGGGCTGAGTTCGATAAATACACAACTGTCAAAACTCAGCACAACAACGGGTGCAAAGGCAACAAAATCCATTAACACCGTTACAAAAACGGCTAAGAGCGGAACAAGTTCGATGCTCGCCGGGTTAAGTAAATTAACCGTTGTAATACAAACGCTCCGAAGAGCTTTTGATTATCTCGGCAAATCAATTCAAGAGTCTATGGATTATGGGGAAACGATAAACCTTTTCCAAACCTCTATGAGAGCACTCGGTAAAAAAGCCGGGGATGAATTTGCTTTTCTCGGAAAAGCAGAATCGTTCACGAGTTCGCTATCTGAGAGTTTGAGCCTTGACCCCGATTTAATGATGAACTATCAAGCAATTTTTGCTCAAATGTCAAGTTCAATGGGTGTTACGGAATCGGCTGCTTATGACCTCTCGGAATCCTTTACAATGCTCGGAGCAGACATTGCATCGTTGTTCAATATTGATGTTGAATCTGCCTATCAGAAATTACAATCCGCTCTGTCGGGTCAAGCTCGTGCTATGAGAGAGTTCGGTGTTGATATTTCTGTTGCTACAATGCAAGAGAAGGCGTATGCACTCGGCATTAACAAGAGTGTTACTGCTATGACCCAAGCCGAAAAAGCTCAGTTAAGATACATAATGATTATGGAGGGTCTCACCGTTGCACAGGGAGATATGGCGAGAACACTTGAAAGCCCTGCTAATCAGTTGCGTATTTTGTCGGCTCAGTTCGTACAGTTGACCCGTGCAATCGGTAATGTTTTCATACCTATGGTTACGGCAGTATTACCCTATATAAACGCCGTTGTGATGGGTGTTAAGAATCTGATAACATCCCTCGCAAAATTGGTTGGGTATGAGATTCCCGATTTCAAAGCGACCCCTGTTCAAATATTCGATACAGAGGATGCGACCGGCGAAATTGACGATGTTACAGAATCGGTCAAGAACCTTAAAAAAGCGACTCTCGGCATTGATGAACTGAATATTATGAGCGATAATTCCTCTGCTTCTGCCGGAGCTTCCGCAGGAGGTTCAACGATTGATTTATCGGCTCAAATTGCCGAAATGAATGCCGCATACAAAGATATGGTCGCAGGGATTACCGATAGTATCGGTTCAAAATCTACGGATATTTTGGAATCGTGGAGGGTTTCTTTCGCTGAGTTCAAAGCGGCTTGGGGTGGAGAGTGCCAAAAAACACTCGGAATTATTCTCAACATCTTTAATAATATCGGTCAAAGCGTTGCGAATCTGTGGACAGGTCTCAAAAACGCTTGGAACGAAGCCGGGAACGGCACATCTATTATACAAGGTGTATGGGGTGTTTTCAACGAATTGTTGCTGCTTGTGGAACGAATTTGGGGTTCTACTGCTGATTGGCTCGGCGGCTTAGATTGGTCTCCTTTTATGAGTTCTGTCGCAGGAGCAGTATCAGCACTTCAACCGCTTGTTTCGATTCTCGGTAATACTCTCGCTTGGTTACATCAAACTGTATTGCTCCCCATTGCTACTTGGACAATAGAACAGGCGGCACCGGCATCAATCGCAGCAGTAACGGCGGCGTTACAAATGCTGAGTGCATTCCTTGAACCTTTCTTCGCAGGATTCCAACAGTTATGGACATCCCTACAACCTATTGTGCAATGGGTTGAAAGTGTTGTTATCGTAATTATCGATAGCGTACGCTCTGTATTTGAGAAACTTGCGGCGGTATTTACCGAAAAAGGTTCAAAAATTCAAGGTATTGTATCGGGTATAGGTGATATTATCTCTGCCGTTTGGGTGGTAATTGAACCTATTTTCAATACACTTAGGGATTTGGTCGGAAATGTTTTTGAATATGTTGGAAACATCATAAGCACAACGGTCGGTTATATTATCGATTTGTTTAGCGGTCTGATTAACTTTGTTGCCGGAATATTCACAGGCGATTGGGAAAGAGCTTGGGGCGGCATAAAGGAAATCTTTGTCGGTATATGGGATTATATTAAGGGTATCGCCCTCAGTATATGGGAATACCTCAAAGGTATTTGGAACGCTATCAAGGAGAATGTGGAATCCATTTGGAATGGTATAAAATCGTTCTTCTCAACTATTTGGGGAGGAATCAAGGATGCTGCTTCAAGTATATGGAACGGAATCAAAAATGTTGTTATGGGCGTTGTGAATGGGCTTAAAAACGGCATTACAACCGCTTTCAACGCCGTTAAGACCTTCTTAACCTCTTGCTTCAATGCTATTAAAAATGTCGCTACAAGCGTGTGGAACGGTATTTGGGGATGTATTAAGGGCGTGATTAACGGAATCCTCGGCGGTATTGAAGGAATGGTTAATGGTGTTATCAAGGGCTTAAACTTTATGATAAATGCCTTAAACAAGCTCAGTTTTGATGTTCCCGATTGGGTTCCCATTATCGGTGGCGAAAAGTTCGGGTTCAATATCAAGAATGTTAGCGAAGTCAAGATTCCTCGCCTTGCAGACGGCGGCGTTCTGAACTCCGGGCAGATGTTTATTGCACGAGAAGCCGGTCCCGAATTGGTCGCTAATTTAGGAAGACAAACCGCCGTTATGAATAACGACCAAATTGTCGAAAGCGTTTCCAACGGCGTTGCTGCCGCAAACTATGAGCAAAACGCCATCCTTAGAGAATTGGTTTATATCGGTAAAAAGTTACTCGAAAAGGATACCGTTGTTAATGCTGTTGTCAGTGCAAATAACATTATTGATGGTTTGGAGAGAAAGAACCGCAGAGACGGTAAAACTGTTATCCCTGTCGGATATTAAGGATGTGGTTATATGGTTACTGTAAAGGGTTTAGATTCGCTTATAAAGCGTATCAACACTATGCAAAAACAACTACAAAGCCGCATTCCGTTATTTTTGGAACGCCTTGCTCAGATTGGTGTTGATACCGCTTCGGTTCGGTTCAAATCCGCTCAATATGATGGTGTAAACGATGTAAATGTATCTGCCCGTATGAAGGGTTCAAATACAATCGTAATAACGGCATCGGGTAAAGCGGTTTTGTTTATCGAGTTCGGAACGGGTATCACCTATACAGAAGAGCATCCCAAAGCAAGTGATATGGGAGCGGTTCGTGGCGGTTATGGTCAAGGCAAGGGAAATCAAAGCTCGTGGGGTTATTACGGAGAAGCCGGAACAAACGGCAGGATAATTAAAACAACTGATAAAGGCGATTTAGTTATCACCCGTGGTAATCCTCCGGCTCGTGCAATGTACGAAGCCGACAAAGCGATTATGTCTCAAATCTTGAAAATCGCCAAAGAGGTTTTTACCCAATAAAAAATGAGGGGTTGCAGTCCACAAGGGTTGCAACCTCTCTTTTCGTTAAAAATATTTCTTCCCGGTGCTTAACTTATATAAGCCGTTGAGCAATGTTATAAATAACATAAACGGGAAAAGAAACACCCAAAACAAAACCTTTAATACTTTCATTTCGTTTCCCTCTCTGTTCGGATTATAGTTTGATTTGGAGCAGTCTCATCATTTCTTTTTGTGTCTCGACTTCCTGCTCTGCGATAAACTCAACAAATTTTGAAGTATCGCCCTTGTTCTGATACAAGCGAATATATCCGTTATAATCGAGTTTATAAATCGGTGGTACAATAACAGGCAAATAACCCTTTTGAATAAGAGCAAGGTTTGTGAGCAATCTTGCAGTTCTGCCGTTTCCGTCAATGAACGGGTGTATTGTTACGAACTCCAAATGCAGGAGAGCGGCAAACTCGACAGGGTGATAATTGTCTCGTTCGGTCTTAATCCACTTTTCAAGCTCAGCCATCTTCGCCTGTAATTCTTCGGGCAGAGGAAAAACATAATCCGAACCCGAAACAAAAATCGGCTGCCTTCTCCACGCTCCGGCGTTCTCTTCGTCTATGCTTTGATAGAAGAGTTTGTGAAGCATCAAGATATTTTCGGTCGTGATTGTATCGCTCTTAATCAGCGTGAACATATAATCATACGCTTTGCCGTGTCCGATTGCTTCATAGGTGTATTTGAGAGGTTTACCGCCTACGGTCAACCCGTCTTCAAGAAGTATCTTTGTTTCGCTCTCTGTGAGGGTGTTGCCCTCGATAGCGTTTGAAGTCCAAGTAGTACCGACTCTGTAATAATCACGGGTTTGTTTTAACATTTCACCCTCAAAGGGTCTGTATCGGTCTATTGCCGATTTATTGAGGTCTATCTTTTGATATATGCTCATTTATGCTCCCTCCTCATCCGAAACAAATTCGAGTATCTCGCCCGGCTGAACCTCTAAGTATTCACAAAGGCGGTTGATTATTTCCATATTAACAGGTTTGTGGGCTGAGAGTTTTGCCATCGTTGCTGATGAAAATCCCACAGATTCAGATATTTGCGTTTTAGATAGGTCTCTTCGTTGCATTATATCGAAGAGTTTATAGTATTTGATAGCCATTTGCAGCCCTCCTTAGTACGATACTATTATATCATATATCTTTGCATTTGTAAAGATATTTTTGCAAAATCAAACAATAATAGTTAAAAAGTGAGATACAAACGAAACCGCCCCATTATAAAAAGGAACGCTAATCAAAGAGCGGTAACACTTTTGAGCCTTCGGTAACAGAAAGGTAACGGAAACCGATTTGAAATTCGGTTATCATAACCGCTCATAGTGTACTATGAATTATCGCAATTTATCATATCTTTTGAAGTAACGGAAGTAACACGAAAAAACAACTATATACACATATATGGCAGAAGTAATGATATATTTATTCGGTGGGTGTGTTGGGGATTTATTGGGGATTTGCTTTCGACAGACAAAAAGAAAAGCCCCATATCCCTTGAAATACAAGGAATATAAGGCATTTCTGATAAGATGTTGTTATCTCTTTGAGAACTGGGGTGCTCTTCTTGCGCCTTTAAGACCGTATTTCTTTCTTTCCTTCATACGAGGATCACGAGTAAGGAATCCGGCTTTCTTAAGAGATGCACGAAGTTCAGCATCGCTCTGAAGTAATGCACGTGCAATACCG
>JAEIGA010007667.1_pt1 | contig 16378 bp, 13 predicted proteins | sample 9270691 | NCBI WGS metagenome assembly JAEIGA01 (sample SAMN17057246, study PRJNA624740) | gut metagenome | biome: biome; isolation source: fecal sample | host: Bos grunniens | place: China: Xizang | collected 2019
GGAATTCATATGGGTTTCACTACTGAAATGAGTGATACTATTCAACCAAGATTCCAAATGGGATTATATAAGTGTGAAGATTTATCTAAACATATCTCTAAAGAAGCATTTAAATCAAGAAATGCTGCAGTAAGAAAATATGTTACTGCTAATAGATATGGAAAAGAAAAATTAGATTCTTTTTCAGAAATTATGATTTCAACTGAAGATAGAAAAGGTGTAGCTTTACGAAGTAAAGAATACTTTGAAAAATTGATGGATGTTTACCAAGATAATGCATATCTATTTATCGTAAGCGTTGATCCTCAAAAAAGATTTAATGAAGTAAAAACAGAAATAGATAAAGTTAAAGCAGAATTAGAAAATCCTAATATTACAATGAAATCTTCAACAAGATTAAATAGAAATCTTTTAGATTTACAAAAAGAATTTGATTCATTATCTGAGATCGCTTCAAAATATACAGGTGAACAAGATATTGCTGGAGCTTTAATGATTGGTTTTGGAAACACAATTGAAATGTTATATGCAGGTATGAATGCTGAATTTAAAGCTTTTAGACCTCAGGATTATTTATATTATGAAAGATTCAATTTCGCATTTAGCGAAGGATATGAATACGCTAGTATGGGAGGAGTAGAAGGAAGTTTAAAAGACGGATTAACAATTTATAAATCTAAATATAATACTTTAGTCCGTGAACATATAGGTGAATTTGATTTCCCTGTGAATTCATTTTTATATAAATTAAGTAGACTTGCCTATACTATGAGAAAGAAGGGAAAACTATGAGAATTAACATTAAAAATAAATTAGAAACAGAAACATTTGGACAAAAATTAGGTTCATTATGTTTTGAAGGAATGTGTATTACATTAAATGGTGATTTAGGTGCTGGTAAAACAACATTAACTAAAAGTATTGGAAAAGCACTAGGTGTAACTAAAACGATTAGTTCACCAACATTTACAATTTTAAAAATATACCAAGGAAATTTACCTTTATATCACATTGACGCTTATCGTTTAGAAGGATTAGATCAAGACTTAGGATTTGAAGAAATGTTAGAAGGCGATGGTGTTGCAATTGTAGAATGGGGAGAATTTATCGAAGATATTTTACCGAAAGAAAGATTAGATATTTCCATATTAAATGGAAATGATGAAGAAAGAATTTTCGAAATCAAAGCCTTTGGAAAACAATATGAAGAAGTAATGGAGAATTTAAAATGAAAACATTAGTTTTAGATACATGTCATAAACACATGATTGTTGGTTGTTTTGAAGATGATAAATGTGTAAGTAGTTTTCATGAACAAGCATGGAAAAAACAAAGTGAACACTTTTTTGGTGCTTTAAATAGTTGTATGGAACAAGCAGGTTGGAAACCAAGTGATATTCAACAAGTTGTAATTACTGATGGACCAGGTAGCTATACAGGAGAAAGAATTGCGATGACTTTCGCGAAAGTTTTATGCACTAGAGAAAATGTAGACTTATATACAATTCATACATATATGATTTTCGCAGGTAAAGAAAAGTGCGAAGTTATCTTAGATGCAAGAAGCAACCGTGCTTATTGTGGAGTTTGCGAAAATGGACAATTAATTAGTGAAACTATTAAAACAATTGATGAAGTTATCGCTGATAAAGCAAATGGAATCAATGTTATTGGAGATGTTGAATTAATTGGTGAAGAAAGAATGGATGTTGACTTTGTTCACAACTTTATGAACGTTAAAGAATATTGGAATAAAGTTGAAAATGTACATGTTTTAACTCCTCATTATTTAAAGAGTAAGGAAGAACTTGTACAATGATTCGAGAAATGACAATTAATGACTTGGACCAAGTCATGATTATAGAAAAAGAGTCTTTTAATGAGCATTGGAAAAGAAAAGATTTTGAATACGAAATAAATGAAAATGCTTTTTCAAATATGGTTGTATATGAAAAAGAAAATAAAATATTAGGTATTTTAGGATACTATATTTTATTTGATGATGCTCAAATAACAACTATCGCAACTTTAAAAGAAGCAAGAGGACAAGGTGTTGCAACTGAATTAATGGAATATTTAATTGAAGATTGTAATAAAAAACAATGTAGTGTTCTTTCTTTAGAAGTTAGAAAAAGTAATTTTAAAGCACAAAATTTATATAAAAAATTTGAGTTTATTGAAATGAATATTCGTAAAGGATATTACGAAGATGGTGAAGATGCTTTATTTATGATGAAAGCATTAGGAGGTAACTATGAGTAAAATATTAGCGATTGAATCAAGTTGTGATGAAACAGCTGCAGCTATTATTGAAAATGAGCATATTATTCTATCAAATGTTGTGGCAACACAAATTGATGTACATAAACAATATGGTGGTGTAATTCCTGAAATTGCATCTAGAATTCATATTGAAAATATTTCAATGGTATTGGATGAATGTTTAAATAAAGCTAATTTAAAAATGTCAGACATTGATGCAATTGCATTTACACAAGGACCTGGTTTAATTGGAAGCTTACATGTAGGAGTTCAAGCTGCAAAAACATTAGCATGGATGTATGACAAACCATTAGTTCCAGTACATCACATTGCTGGACACATTTATGCAAATAGACTAGTTACTGAATTAAAATTCCCTTTAATGGCTTTAGTTGTTAGTGGAGGTCACACAGAACTAGTTTATATGGAAAATGAATGGAGTTTCGAAGTCTTAGGTACAACTCAAGATGATGCTATTGGAGAAGCTTTCGATAAAGTTGGACGTGTGTTAGGTTTACCTTACCCAGGTGGAGTTTATATTGATAAAATGTCAAAACAAGGTAAAAACATTTATAAATTACCTAAACCAAAACCAGAAAAAGAATTAGATTTCTCATTCTCAGGTTTAAAATCAGGTGTATTACAATTTATTAAAAGAATGGAAAGAAATAATGAAACATTCTTACCAGAAGATTTAGCATGTTCTTTCCAAGAAACAGCAATTACAACATTGTTAGAGAGAGCGGATATTGCTTTAACTAAATATCCAGTTAAACAATTTGTTTTAGCGGGTGGTGTTGCTGCAAATAGTTGTTTAAGAAATCATGTTTTAAATGATCTTCAAAAGAAACACCCTAGTGTAGAATGTATCATTCCACCACTATCATGTTGTACTGATAACGCTGCAATGATTGGTGTTGCAGGTAGTGTGGCATATCGTTATGGTGTACGTGGAGAATATGATTTAAGTGCAAAACCAGGATTTGATTTAGAAAGTTCAACTAGATAGAATATTCACAAATGAACTTTTTTGTGTTATACTAATCTCGGGTGATTGAAATGACAAATAAAAATGTGCCAAAAGCAACACTTCAAAGATATCCGATTTATCTTAAAGCATTAAGAAAATTGGCAAATTCTGGAGTAGAAAGAATTTTATCTAAAGAATTAAGTGAATATGTAAATATTGAATCAACAACAATCCGTAGAGATTTTTCTTTCCTAGGAAATTTAGGTAAACAAGGATACGGATATGATGTTAAAAGTTTAATTGATATTTTCTCAAAAGAATTAGGTTTAGAATTCGATGAAAAAATAATTTTAATTGGTGCTGGTAACTTAGGGCGAGCATTAATGAAATATAATAAATGGAATTATGTAGTTGGAGAAATTACTTGTGCGTTTGATATTTCTGCAGATCGACAAGGGGTTCGTTTCGGAGTTCCAGTGTATGATTTAGCTGAATTAGAAGAAAGAATGCCACAAGGATGTCGTATTGCAATTCTAACTGCAAGTTCTGATATTCAAGCAACAGTAGATAGATTAGTTCAATGTGGTATTACTGGAATTGTTGATTTTACACATGAGCATTTCCAAGTACCAAAAAGTGTTGCAATTAAGACTATAGATGTAGTATCATCTATACAAGAGTTAGTCTTTGAGACAAATAAATTTGATAACAGACGATGAAATGAGTCACACATTTCGATTCATATAGCGACTTCATGACGGTGGAAGATGAAGAGATAGAAATGATAGTGGAACACTCATGGAGTTTGACCGGAGAAATTTAAGTAGACGGTCACGTAGCAGGCGTTAACTGAATAAAGATGCGTATCCACGGGATACGAATCAGGATGGCACCGCGTAAATTACGTTCCTGAATAGGGGCGTTTTTTTATTTTAAAGGAGGAATAAATATGTTTGAATTTATGACAATTAGAGAATTATATGAAATGGTACAAACACAAAACCACATGGAATTAGATTCTTTAGAGTATGTAACATTACAAGGTTGGGTTCGTACAAACCGTTGTAATGGTAAGTTAGGTTTTATTGAATTAAACGATGGAACTTATTTTAAAAATGCACAATTAGTTTACCAAACTGAATTAAAGAATTTTGATGAAGTAAGTCATTACCGTACAGGTGTTGCTGTTACAATTACAGGTAAATTTATTTTAACACCAGAAGGAAAACAACCATTCGAAATTCATGTAACTGAAAGTGTTATGGAAGGAAATTGTGATGAAGATTATCCATTACAAAAGAAACGCCACAGTTTTGAATATATGAGAGAAATCCCTCATATTCGTCCACGTGCAAATACTTATTATGCAGTATTTAGATTAAGAAGTGTATTATCTATGGCTATTCATGAATTCTTCCAAAATCAAGGATTCGTTTATGTACACACACCATTAATCACAGGAAATGATGGAGAAGGTGCTGGACAAATGTTTAAAGCAACTACATGTAATGGTGGAAAACCAGAAGATGATTTCTTTGGTAAAGATGCATACTTAACTGTAACAGGTCAATTACACGTTGAGGCGTTCGCTTTAGCGTTCAGAGATGTATATACATTCGGACCAGCTTTCCGTGCTGAGAACTCATTTACGCCATTCCACGCAGCTGAATTCTGGATGGTAGAACCTGAAATTGCATTTGCTGATTTAAATGACAACATGAATTTAATCGAAGATATGATTAAATACTGTATTGATTATGTATTAGAAAATGCACCAGAAGAAATGAAATTCTTCAACACTATGATTGATAAAGATGTTATGAATCGTTTAACTGCATTACGTAATAGTGAATTTAAACGTATGACATATACAGAAGCAATTGATATTTTATTAAAATCAGGTGTTAAATTTGAAAACAAAGTTTCATGGGGTATGGACTTAAACCGTGAACACGAACGTTATATTTGTGAACAAGTAGTTCATGGACCAGTATTCTTAACTGATTATCCAAAAGACATTAAAGCATTCTATATGCGTATTAATGATGACAACAAAACAGTTGCAGCATGCGACTTATTAGTACCTGGTGTAGGTGAATTAGTTGGTGGTAGCCAAAGAGAAGAACGTTACGATGTATTAAAAGCTCGTATGGAAGAAATGGGTATGGAAACTGAAACATTACAATGGTACATGGATTTAAGAAGATTCGGTGGATGTAAACACGCTGGATTCGGATTAGGATTCGATAGATTCTTAATGTACTTAACAGGTGTTGGAAATATTCGTGACACTGAACCATTCCCAAGAACAACAAGAAACTTAATATTCTAGACTCGCAAGGGTCTAGTTTTTTTATATGATTTCTACTATAATAAACTTGGAGGAATATTGTATGGCATATGTAAGAAAACCAAGAAGAAAATTAAAATGGCATATCGCAATTCCATTATTATGTTTAATAATTGTTTTAATTTACATGATTATTCATATTTTATTTCCAAAACAAGATAATGGAGAAGATATTACAATTTGTAATTATGATTCATCAAGAACATATTCATTATTAACTGAAGAATATGAAAACATATATGAAATATCAGATTATTTTTTCTATGGAGAAAATTTATCATTGTTACAAAAAGAATATAAATTAAATGAAACTGATGATTTATCAGGAAAAACAATTCAACTTAGAAATTTATGTAATGATAAAAAAATATTATTTCAATTAACAAACTATATAGATCAACAAATAGATTTAGGTGAATTAGAAAATGGTTTCTATGAAGTTTATGTTGTAAATAATTTACAAGAATATCGTGTAACTTCTAATGAAGAAATTAATGATATTTTCTATACTGTTACTAGAAATAGCATGAGTAAAAAAATAGAATTAATTGCGACAAATAATTATGTAAAAGATGTAGAGTTAGAACATAATTATGTATTCTTAAATATATCTAGCGATGTAATGCAAAGAAAGTCATATGACATCTTAATTGATCCATATGGTGGAAGCAGTGATACTGGAGAAGTTCGTTGGGGTTATGAAGCCAATGGATTAAGAGAAAATGAAGAGATGTATAAAGCAGCTCAAACATTAAAAGAGAAATTAGAAGATTATGGGTTTGTAGTAGGGATAACTAAAGATAAAGTTGATCAACAAATTGATATTAGTGGAGAAAACGGAAGAATTGCATTAGGTTATGAAAAAAACGCCAAAATGTTTATCAACCTTCAATTGAATTCTTCTCAATATTCAACAACTAGAGGTATTCAAATAACTCATTCTGCATATTCTTCATCAACATTAGCATATCAAATCATACATGATTTAGAAGAAAATACTGAATTAGTCGGATCTTTATTATATCCAGGTGAAATTCAAAATGGTGTTGTGAAACCATATCTTGCTGCAGGTTCAAATGGAGATAAGATTTATGATCCTAATTCACAAATAAGAGAAACAGGTGGTATTGCTACTGGTGCAGGCGCAATGAATAGCACTTATATGAAATTGAATTCATTTGCGACAGATAATAGAAAAGGAATGCAATCATTAGTGATGCATTTAGTATATATTTCAAATCCAATTGATTATAAGATTTGGACTGAAAATTATGAAGGTGTAATGAGTAGTATTGCAGATTCAATTGCTACTTATTATCAAGTTGAAAAAGAAGGAAATTAAAATGAAGTATCAAATCAATAAAGGAAGTAAAGGATTTGGTGGAGTATCATTATTTGAAAATATTCAATTCGAAATAAGAAACAATGAAAAAATTGCAGTGATTGGTAATAATGGGTGCGGAAAAACAACATTGATGAAAATCATTGCAAATGAAGAAGAATTGGATAGTGGTGTGATACATAAAGCCAGTGACTGTAAGATTGGTTATTTAGCTCAAACAACATTTTCTAATGAAGAAAACAGTGTCCAAGAAGAAATGAACACTGTTTTTAAAGATGTGTTAGCTATGAAAAAACAATTAGAAGATATCTATGTGAAAATGGAATATGATCATTCGGAACAATTGTTAAATGAATATGCTACTTTACAACATACTTTTGAAGAGAAAGGTGGATATTTAATTCAATCTAATATTGAAACAATATTCTCAAAGTTTGGATTTAATGAAGAAGATTTATCAAGACCAATCAAGACATTTTCTGGAGGACAAAAAACAAGAATTGCTTTTGTGAAATTGTTATTGTCTGCACCTGATGTATTATTATTAGATGAACCAACCAATCATTTAGATTTAGAAACCATTGAATGGTTAGAAGGATATGTGAAAAGATATCCTAAAGCGGTTGTACTTGTTTCACATGATAGAACATTTATAAATAATGTTGCCGATGAAATATATGAAATAGAATATGGAGTAATGCGTCATTATGTAGGTAATTATGATTCATATCTAGTGAAAAAAGAAACTGACATCGAAAGACAAAAGAGTGCTTATGCACGTCAACAAAAAGAAATAGAACGTATTGAAGCTTTAATCGAAAAATTCAGATATAAAAAGAACAAAGCAGCATTTGCCCAAAGTAAAATTAAATATTTGGAAAGAATGGATCGTATCGAAGATGTTAGTGGGCCTCCTAAAACATTTAAAGCTCATTTCCAAGCTAGAATCAGAGGCGGAAAAAGAGTATTAGAGGTTCAAGATTTATCAATTGGTTATACGCATGAATTGTGTAAAGTTTCTTTTGAAATAATGCAAGGAGAAAGAATTGCAATTATTGGACCAAATGGTAAAGGAAAATCTACATTAGTAAAAACAATCATGGATATTGTACCTGCATTAAGTGGAGAGAAGATGTTAGGTCATCAAATTGAAATGGGATATTTCGATCAAGATTTAGCTCAATTCAATTCAGTTAATACGGTATTAGAAGAAATCTGGAATGAATATCCTGATATGACAAGGAGTGAAGTAAGAACTATCCTTGGATCATTCTTATTTTCAGGAGATGATGTATTTAAAACAATCGACTGTTTAAGTGGTGGAGAAAAAGTACGTTTATCTTTAGTTAAATTAATGTTGAAACAACCAAATTTCTTAATTATGGACGAACCTACGAATCACTTAGATTTAGCAGGTAAAGAAGCTTTAGAAAAAAGTTTGAAAGAATATGATGGAACAATGTTATTTGTTTCACACGATCGTTACTTCATTAATAAATTAGCATCATCTATATTGTATATTGATGAATCTGGCGCTAAATTCTACAGAATGAACTATCAAGATTACTTAGATAGAAACAAGCCTCAGGAAGCAAATATGAAGGTGAAAACTGTAGAAAAAACTGTTTCAAAACAAAATACGAACAAAGGTATCAATTATTCTAGAGAAATTAAGAAAATAGAAAAAATGATAGACCAAAAAGAAATTGAAATAGAAGAATTAAGACAATTACGTTTTGATCCAGAGTATTATCATGATTATCAAAAAATGGCTGCATTGGATGAAAAAATTGATGATGTAAATAATGAAATTGAAAACTTAATGCTTAAATGGGAAGAATATAGTGAATATTTAGAAGGATAAACTCCTTCTTTTTATTTATTCATATCTTTCTATGAAAAACATGTGTGTTTGTATAACGGACACCTATGCGAAAGTGTAAGCCTGTCAAAAACCGTGTAATCGAAAATGAAAATGTTTTCATAAAAATGAAAGAAAACGAAAAAAATGTTAAAAAAGTGTCATTTTTCGCTTGATTTTTTCCTTTTCATACATTAAAATAATGCACATAGCAAAGCTATTTTATCAATAGGAGGATAAAATTATGAAAAAGTTTGTTAAACTTACTTTATGTGGTCTTATGGCTCTTGGATTAGGTGCTTGCGGTGGAAAAGAAATTACTTCTTTAGACTACACTAGTACTTATGGTAGTGACTTAAGTAACATGGACTATGTTCTTACTTCATTAGCAGTTGACCACGAGTACAACGCTAACTTTGTAGATGGGTTAGTTGAAACTGATTCTTTCGGGAACTTCGTAGGTGCATTAGCAGAAAGCTGGACACCAAATGAAGATGCTACTGAATTCACTTTCAAATTAAGAGAAGGTGTTAATTGGGTAACAAGCGAAGGTGAAGTATATGGAGAAGTAACTTCAGAAGACTTCGTAACAGGTTTACGCCACGCTGCTGAATTCGGAAGTGACGTTTCTTGGTTAGTTGAAGGATTAATCAAAAACTACTATGAATTCGAAATGGGTCAAGTAGCTTGGGAAGAAGTAGGTATCGAAGCTGTTGACAAATATACAGTTAAATATACTTTAAATTACTCAGCTCCTTACTTCCACACATTTGGTGCTTATAACATTTTAATGCCAATTAACAAAGGATTCTTAGAATCAAAAGGTGCAGGATGTGCTTTAGGTGCTCCAGATAAAGCAACTTGTACATTCGGTGCTGTTGATCCAACATCTATCCTTTACAATGGTGGTTACATCTTAAATACATTCGATGCTAAATCTCAAATCGTGTTAACTAAAAACACTGAATACTGGGATGCTGACAAAGTATATATCAACAAAGTTGCATTAGTTTACAATGATGGAAGCGATATTTACGCTCAAATCAATGGATTCGAAAATGGTTCTTATGTATCTGCATCTTTAAACCCAATGTGGGCTGACTTTGATACTTACAAAGAAAAATATGCAGACAACTATTATGTAACATTACCAAACCCAACAAACTTCTATATTATGTTCAACTTTAACAGAACTAATTATGGACACACAACAAAAACTACAGCTGCTGAAAAAGAAAACACAACTGCTGCTATGTTAAACGTTAACTTCCGTAACGCTTTCCGTGCTGCATTTGATCGTATCGCTTATGCTGCTGTATCTGCTCCTGAAGACGTTGCTAGAGACATGATGAGAAACATTACTTCTTGTCCAGATTTAGTAACAACTACTGATGGAACATTATTCGTAGACTTAGTAGAAAAATATTATAAAGAATACACAGGAACTGAAGTTGATTTATCAGATGCACAAGATCCATTCTATAACCCAACTAAAGCTATGGAATACATCGAAGCTGCTAAAAAAGATGGAATCCAATTCCCTGTAACTTTAGATATGCCAGTTTATGAATCTTCTAAATCATTAGTAGCTAAAGCTGCTTCAATGAAACAATCAGTTGAAACAGCAACTCAAGGAAACATCATCGTTAACTGTGAATACATGGATTACGACACATTAGTAGACGCTTGCTACGGTGTTCAAACTGCTGAACAATGTGACTTCGATATCAACTCATTCACAGGATGGGGACCTGACTATCCAGATCCAAAAACATTCTTAGACTTATTCTCTCCAACTGAAGGATACTACATGACTTCATTCGGATTACACACAATGGGTGAAGCTAACTACAACGCTGGAGACGAAAGAGCTATCAAAGCTTTAGGATTAGATGAATATGAAAAATATTATCAAATCGCTAAAAACGAAACTCAAGATATGGACAAACGTTACGATGCATTCGCTAAATGTGATGCTATCTTAACTGCTAACGCAATCGTTATTTCTACTGGAATGGACGCTCGTGGATATGCAGTATCAAGAATTGTTCCATTCTCTAAACCATACTCTTTAACAGGTATTACTGAATACAAATATAAAGGTATGATTATTCAAGACGAAATCGTTGATAAAGAACAATATGACAAAGCTTACCAAGCTTGGTTAGATGGAAAAGGTGCTTAATTAGCGTTTCGCAAAATTAGTATTAATTACTAAAAATAATTAAGAGGTTGATTGAGCTCAACCTCTTATTGTTCGATAAAGAAAGTGGTGAAAAAATGACAAAGTATATTTTAGGAAGAATTGTTAGATCGATTATTTCGATTTTCTGTGTAGTCGGCATCGCTTGTGCTTTAATCTATGGATTGATTGAACGTGATAAAATTTTTGATAAAGACCAAACTTTTAGTAAAATTAAAGGTGATCCAGTTGCTTCAATTACTTACAAATACACTAAATGGGAAGATTTAGGATACTTAGATTTCCAAAATGCTGGTGATGTATGTAAATTAGCTGGAGATTCTGTTAATTATGACAAATGTGTTCGTGGTACAACAGACGCATTTGAAACTGTAAAAGCTGAATGGGAAGCTAATGGTTACACTGTAAGATTTAAAGAAAATGGTGTAGCTTATGTTAAATCAGGTGTAGAATTCTATAAAGAGCAACCTGAATTATGTCAATTAAGTACTTCAGGTGTTGATTACAATGAATGTATCGATACTATGAATGAAGATTTAGAAAAAGCATTAGCAACATATTTAGAGAATGGTTATGAATTTGCTTACTATAATACTGGTATTGCTTATACATGGAAAGATAGAACAGTACTTCAAATTCTATTCTCATATATTACAAATCTAGTTAAAATTGACAATCCAGGATTTGTAGATGACTCATTAAATCCAAATTTAGATAGAGGTATCTATTTTGGTACTGATCACAATGGTGTACCAGCAATTAAATGTTCTGGTTGTGAACACCAATATTTACTATATTTAGATGGATCATTCCCATTCATTCATCAAAATATTATTACTTTAAACTTTGGTAAATCATATCCAACATATTCTGGTCTTGATACAATTGTTGCAATTACTCAAGAACAAGGAAATCCAGTAAAAGATAAAGTTACTTTTGATACTGGTGCAACTGCAAATTCTGCAGTTAATTTACACACTTGTAAATATAAATTAACTTCAACAATGGATTCAATGGATAAATCTAAATTTAAAACAAATTATGCTGATTGTAGCATGAATAAAGATGCTCCAGGTATGGTTGGAATTTCTTATGTATTTGGTATTTTAGGTCTTATTGTTTCTTATGCTATTGCTTTACCTGCAGGTATTTTAATGGCACAAAAGAAAGACAAGTGGCAAGATAAATTAGGTATTGTTTATATCAACGTTATGATTGCTACTCCATCATTAGCATTTATTTTCTTCATGAAAATGATTGGTAATGCTGCTGGTTTACCAGATAAATTCCCTCAATATGGATTTGGTGATATTCGTTCTTATATCTTACCAACAATCATTTTAGGGTTATTATCAACAGCAGGATTAATGATTTGGATGAGAAGATATATGGTTGACCAAGCTAATTCGGATTATGTTAAATTTGCACGTGCTAAAGGTTTATCACAAAGTGAAATCTTTAAACGTCATATTTTAAAGAATGCTATTATCCCAATTGTTAATGGTATTCCAGGATCAATTGTATTATGTATTAGTGGTGCGGTAATTACTGAGTCAGTATTTGCTATTCCAGGTATGGGTAAAATGTTACCAGATGCGATTACTGCAAATAACAATAACATGATTATTACATTAACATTTATTTTCACTACGTTATCAATTTTCTCATTATTATTAGGAGATATCTTGATGACATTCGTAGACCCACGTATCCAATTAAGTTCGAAAGGAGAGACAAGATAATATGGAAAACAAATTTCAATTTGTAGAACTTCAAGAAAGTGCTGCTGAACATATTGCTGCCCCTCACTATTCTTACTGGAAAAGTGTGTTTAGAAGATTCTTTAGTAGTAAAGTTGCTATTGTTATGTTAATCATTTCATTAGCTGTAATATTAATATCAATTATTCAACCATTAACAAGTGATTATGTACCAAACATTTTCCCAAACGTAAATGACAAATCATTACACTATCTTGATCCATGTTTAGAATATCCATTTGGAACAGATGGAGTTGGAGATAGCGTATTTGATGTTGTTTGGTCAGGTACACGCACAAGTTTATTTATTTCATTTATTGTAACAACTATCACAACAGTATTAGGTATTATTGTTGGTGCATTCTGGGGTTACTCAAGAAAAATGGATTTCATTATGCTTGAAATCTATAACACAATTGCAAACGTTCCATTTACATTATTAGTAATGGTATTAATGTATGTATTAGGTGGAGGATTATGGCAATTAATCTTTGCTTTATCTTGTACATCTTGGTTAGGGGTTGCTTATTTCATTCGTGTTCAAGTTATGATTATTCGTGACCGTGAATATAACTTAGCTTCTAGATGTTTAGGTACACCTACATCTAAAATCTTAATCCACAACATTTTACCTTATTTAATTTCTGTAATCGTAACTTCAGTTTCAAGAGATATTCCAAGTTATATTTCTTATGAAGTATTCTTAAGTTACCTTGGAGTAGGTCTTAATGTTGAAACTGCATCTTTAGGTAGAACAGTTCAAGAATATTCACAATATATGACATCAAAACCTCATATATTCTGGATTCCAGTATTTGTTTGTGCATTGATTTCTATTTCATTATACGTCGTTGGACAAACATTAGCAGATGCGAGTGATCCTCGTACACACATGATGTAGGAGGTAGGTATATTATGGAAAGAAATGTAGTATTATCTGCAAAAGATATTGAAGTAAAATTCCAAGTAAGATCTCGTATCTTAACTGCTATCCGTGGTATCTCTTTAGATATCTATGAAGGTGAAACAATTGCAATTGTAGGTGAATCTGGTTCTGGTAAATCTGTATTTACTAAAACATTCACTGGTATGTTAGAAACAAACGGTTCTATTTCAAATGGTTCAGTTACATTTGAAGGACAAGATCTAACACAATTAAAAACTGATAAAGATTGGGAAGGAATTCGTGGAGCTAAAATTTCTACAGTATTCCAAGACCCAATGACTTCTTTAAACCCTGTTCGTACTATTGGTTACCAAATTTCAGAAGTAATCATGAAACACCAAGGGAAAAACAAAAAAGAAGCAAAAGAATTAGCTATTAAATTAATGGAAGAAGTTGGTATTGCAAATGCTGCAAACAGATATGATGAATATCCATTCCAATATTCTGGAGGGATGAGACAACGTATCGTTATTGCTATTGCATTAGCATGTCGTCCAAAAATCTTAATTTGTGACGAACCAACAACTGCATTAGACGTAACTATTCAAGCGCAAATTTTAAAATTAATTAAAGATTTACAAAAAGAATATGGTTATACAACAGTATATATCACTCACGACTTAGGAGTTGTTGCTAACGTTGCTGATCGTGTAGCTGTAATGTATGCTGGACAAATCGTAGAAATTGGAACTGCTGAAGAAGTATTCTATACTCCAAAGCATCCATACACATGGGCTCTATTATCTAGCTTACCTCAATTAGGTATTAAAGGTGAAGACTTATATGCGATTACTGGTACTCCACCATCACTATATGATAAAGTTATTGGTGATGCGTTCGCACCAAGAAATCCATATGCAATGCAAATTGACTTTGAAGAAGAACCACCAATGTTTAAAGTAAGTGAAACTCACTATGCTAAAACATGGTTATTAGATCCAAGAGCTCCAAAAGCAGAACCACCTAAAGCGATTCGTAACTTACACGAACGTTTACAAGGAATGACTGGAGAAAGAGGTGAATACCGTGGCTAATGAAAAAGAAGTAATTTTATCTGTCAAAGACTTACAAGTTACATTTGGTAGCGGTAAAAAATCTTTTACTGCAGTTCAAAATGTTAACTTTGATGTATACAAAGGTGAAACATTCTCTTTAGTAGGTGAATCTGGTTCAGGAAAAACTACTATTGGACGTGCAATCATTCGTATTAATCCAGCTACTAAAGGAGAAATTTTCTTCAAAGATAAAAAAATTAGTGGTAAATTATCTAAAGAATTAGATAAATGGGTTATTCGTAACATCCAAATGGTATTCCAAGATCCAGCTGCTTCATTAAATGAACGTGCTACTATTGATTACATTATTTCAGAAGGAATTAACAATTTCCACTTATACGAAGATGAAGAAGATCGTCAACGTAAAGTATCTGAAGCAATCAGAAGTGTAGGTTTATTAGAAGAACACTTAACACGTTATCCACACGAATTCTCAGGTGGACAAAGACAACGTATTGGTATCGCTCGTGCAATGGTTATGGAACCAGAATTACTAATCGCTGACGAACCTATTTCAGCATTAGACGTTTCTATTCGTGCACAAGTATTAAACTTATTAAAGAAATTCCAAAGAGAAAAAGATTTAACAATCATCTTTATCGCTCACGACTTATCAGTAGTTCGTTATATTTCTGATAGAATTGCGGTAATTCACAAAGGTAGAATTGTTGAATTAGCTGAAACTGAAGAATTATTCAAAAATAGTTTACACCCATATACAAAATCTTTATTATCTGCTGTTCCAATGCCAGACCCACAAATCGAAAAGAATAAACAATTATTAGTATATGATGCTAATCAACATGATTATTCAGTCGATAAACCAAGTTTCCATGAAATTAAACCTGGACACTTTGTATGGGCTAACGAAAAAGAATTAGCAGAATATCGTAAAGTTATTAAATAAAAAAAGAATCAAAAGATTCTTTTTTTTGTATATTTATATCTTAATAAGGGAAAAATATTATTATTCGATGTGATTTTTAATATAAATACACATTAAAAAGAAATCGAAAGCCCTAAAGAAATTTGTTCATTGCTTTAAGTTATAATTGATGTTAAAATAATATTGTAAACATTATAATAATGAGAATTATATAGGAGGAAATTTTATGTTAAAAGGTATTGCTGCTTCTGCGGGATATGCAATCGCAAAAGTATACAAACTTGAACACCCAGTAGTAAACATCGTTAAAAAAGAAGGACAAGATGTTGAAGCTGAAATCGCTAAATTTGATGCTGCTTTAGTTAAAACAGTAGCTGATATCGAAGCAATCAAAGCACAAGCTGAAGGAAAATTATCTGAAGAAGAATTAGCTGTATTTGATGCTCACTTAATGATGGCACAAGACCCTGATTTAGTTGATGGAATTAAAGGAATGATTAATGAAGGTTTAAATGCTGAATATGCAGCAGATGTTAAAGCTTCAGAAATGGTAGCATTCTTTGAATCTATGGATATGGATTATTTCAGAGAAAGAGCTGCTGACGTTAAAGACGTTACATTCAGATTAAAATGCAACATTTTAGGTGTTTTAATTCCTAACTTATCTTTAGTAAATGAAGATTCAGTAATCGTTGCTCACGACTTAACTCCATCAGATACTGCACAATTAAATGAATATGCAA
>JAEIGA010007668.1_pt1 | contig 16377 bp, 29 predicted proteins | sample 9270691 | NCBI WGS metagenome assembly JAEIGA01 (sample SAMN17057246, study PRJNA624740) | gut metagenome | biome: biome; isolation source: fecal sample | host: Bos grunniens | place: China: Xizang | collected 2019
GCTAACTTATATAACAATAATTATTCTTTGGTTGAAGTTTATGTTAACGGATTAAGAGAAGAAGAAACTAATTATACAGTTGCTACAAATTCAAGTTACATTACAATTACATTTACATCAGCTAAAAATGCAGGAGCAGATGTATCAGTTATTCTAAATAACTTTTTAGATGGTGAAGGATTACCTAATGTTTTGAGTGAATATAATCAATGGGTGCAAGATGTAGCAAATTTAAAGGCAGCTAACAACTATACATATGTATGTAATGGTTTAACTGATAACCAACAAATCACAAATATAGTTAATCAATTTATTGATGCTGGTACTGATTATTCATCATTAAATCTAAAAATAGTTGGTACATTTGGATGCTATAACGGAACACAATATCCTGTCCCTGTTGGTGGTAGTGGAACAAGTGCATCACCATATAGGATGTTTGATTTCCATGCAGGAAATAGAAGAGTGACATTAGACTTTACTAATTGTAGTCAAATTTCAATTTCAATCAGTGGTGTTTATGCTTATATATTCTATGCTACAAATATTACTATCAAGGGGTTAAACCTAGTATCAAGTGGCACAACTTCAGGAACATCAATTAAAGCGTTTAATAGTGGTGCAAATGTTGTTTGTGAGAACTCTAGATTTTGGATCAATGGTTATTTAGATTCATTAATTGCTTATGAAGGTACATTTACAAATTGTAGAGGTAGCGTATCTAATGTAACAGGAAATAGTTATTGTTTCTTAAGCAATGACATATTAAGGCTAAATGGAGGAGAGTATATATCATATACAGGTGCATCTTCTTCTAAAAGTGCTATAGTAGGTCAATCAGCTGCAAATTCAGTATCGATATTATATGGAGTCAATGCTCCTACAATATCAAGAAGTGGTTTTTATCAAACAAATGCAATTTATCAGGTTAATACAAATAATTATGTAAATTGTAGTGATTTAATAAGTGCATTACCTTTAAGCGTTCAATCAGGCTATTCAAATATTAGAGGTACAATTCCATTAAGTAAAAATTAAGAGGTCAAATAGACCTCTTTTTTTAACCTTTAATTGTAACATTATTTTTATTTAAATACAATGGAAAATACATCCAAAGTAAAGATAATGTCTAATTATCTTCACTTATGAAATCAGAATATTAAGATAATAAAAATAGAAAAACTTATTATTGTAACATTTTAATTATTCTATGTATAGTGGTAAATTTGGGCAAATATAGATAATACCTAATTATCTTTACTTACTTTGTCGGAATATTCTTATTTGAAACGATGAGACTATAATTAAAAATTAAATGCTAACATAGTGAATCATTTTATCCAATCGGACAGGAAGAAATGTCCGACATTCCTATTCTTCAATTTTTAAGTATAACCTCATTACTTCTTTATAAACATCTGCTTTTTCTTGTGAAGGAATAGAATCATTTTCAAATACCATTTTTGCCCTTGCAATTAAATCATGTGCTTCGTTTGTTTCAACTCCAAAATACTCAAGAGAAACACCTAATATTTTTGCAATTTGTTCTAATTGCTGAAGGTGTGGAAATCTTCTTCCTGTTTCATAGTTAGAAATAGATGCCCTTTCAACTCCCAATGCTTCAGCTAATTGGATTTGAGTCAATCCTCTTGTTTTTCTTAAGGCTTTAATTTTCTTTCCTATTTCTCCATTCATATTTATTTTCTCCTTATGTTATTTAAATGTTTATTTTTGGAAACAATATGAAACATTGCTATACTTAATGTACGATTTAAGTATACATAAAATACTAATTGGAGGCAAGTAATGAACGCTAAACTAATTTTAACAAAAAATGTTAATGAATTCAAAAATACTTTTAATAAGGAGAGTGCAGATGGAGGTTTACATATTTGTTTAGGAAAAGTAATGATGGCTACTGAACTTGAATTAATTTCTAAAGATGAAATGGAAGAATATATCGACTTGTTTTTTATAGAACACAACGATTTAAAAAAATCATAGTTTTCAAAAAGTTTCAAAAAGTTTGCAAAAAGTATTGAAAAATAGTAAAAAAGTGGTAAAATATAAGTGTAGATAGGTAATACGAACTATCTATAAAACTTAATAACTCAATTAAGATTTGAGAGCGAAAGAAACAAGGTAGTTTCGCAACTTCGTGAGTGTTGAGCCTTCCTGAAAAATAAGAAATGCCAAACATAGTCCTTAAGTGTGATGAGTTGCTGGTAGAATTGTGCCGTTTTAATTGAGTTATTAAAGTTATTTATAGATGAAAGGTTAATATGGTACTGAACATGAAGAGATTTGAAAATAAAGAAACTTATGAAGATGAATTTGGACTTACAAGAACAACTTATGAAATAAATAGAAAAGAAACAACTAATTTAAAAATTGGTATGATTACTGAAAAGGTTTATTTCAATTTTGGAAATGGATTTGAATATGCAGGTTGTAGAGATATTAATCAATATGAAGCAATTAGACATATAGAAGAAAACATATTTACAGGTCATTATAAAAAGGTTACGGCTTAAACTATAAAAGCGTACTTAATGACACACTTTGTTAGCAATTTTAAGGAGGTGATACATTGTATAAATCATTAAGAGATGTTCGTTATAAGAACGGAGATTTAACTCAACAGGAAATGGCTGATAAAATCGGCATCTCTAAAGGTGCTTATTCACTTATTGAACAAGGAAAAAGAGTTGGATCAATTAGAACTTGGGTTAAGATTCAGGAATTATTTAATTTAACTGATGAAGAAGTATGGAGATTACAAAAGCCAAAGAAGTAATAAGACAGGAGGAATAAACTTGAGGAACTATCAAATTGAAGCAGGTCAATCATCAGTTAATCCAATAAGAGATGAAGATGACCTACATAATTGCATTTATTTTTTTAAGAAAAAAAGAGATGTATCTACAACGGAAAATAAAAGAAAGATGTATGACAGGAACTATCTTCTTATATTTTTAGGAATAAATACTGCTTTGAGGTTTAGTGATTTAAGAAGGTTAACCGTTGATAAAGTCAAATTAAATTACATTTATCAAAGGGATAAGAAAACAAGAAAAGAGAACAAGATTACTTTACACGATGCAGTATACAAGGAAGTAATGGACTATATTAAGAGGAATAGCCTAGTTGATGGTGATTATTTATTTCCATCTCAAAAGGGAGTAAATAAGCCAATAACAAGGGTACAAGGATATGAAATCATGCAACAGGTCAAGAAGGGTTGTAAGATTCCATATAACATTGGAACTCATACTTTAAGAAAAACATATGGATATTGGTTTTATAGGCAAACAGGAGATGTAGTTGCATTACAATCAATCCTGAATCATTCGACTCCAGCTCAAACACTAATTTACATCGGAATGCAGCAGAAGGAAGTTGATACGAAAAGAAAGGGATTTGTCCTTAAATAATACAGGATAAAATTACGAAATCAACTATAAAAACAATAAGTTAGATTTATCTTTGTAAGGAAATTAGGAAAATCGTAAAAAATGCTTATGGCACAAGGCTTTTTTGAATTTTTAACCTAAATAAATGCATTCAGCAAAATCTTACAAAATATGCTTTATAGATGATTTTCAAGACGGATTTAGCCTTAAAAGGAAGGAGATAAAATGGATTCAAAATTAGAAAAGGCTTATGAGATTGCAATGAAAAAAGCAGAGCATATAGCAGAGTTAACGTATAAATGGTTAACAAGTGAAGAATTTTTGAAATTAGTAGATAAATGTGAGTTTTACGAAAATAAGGAGGAAAAATTACAAATGCATAGAATTAATAGAGCAAAATTAAGAGGTCAACCTTTAGATGAAGATTGTAAAAGAGCACATACAACAACAGGAGAATATGGAAAAGAAGATAAAAGAGTATTTTGCTTGGGTTATATTGATTGTATGTATGATGAACTTTTAGATAAATGTAAAAAATGCAAGGCTCATATTAATAATTTAACTCCATTAAAAGATTTTATAGAGGTTGAAACAAGACCTTTCAATCCAAGTGAAAAGGTAGAAAAAAGATGAACAAGGTAGTGTTAATTGGAAGAATTACTAAAGATCCTGAACTACGTTATACTCAATCAGGTACTGCAGTAGTTAGTTTTATCATAGCAGTAGATAGGGATTACAAAGATGAACGAAGTAATACTCCTACTGATTTCATACCTTGCAATGCTTGGAGGTCACAAGCTGAATTTATTGGAAGATATATAAAGAAAGGTTATTTGTTAGCCTTATCAGGAATGATTCAAACTAGGTCTTATCAGGATAATCAAGGTAATAATAAAGTTATTACTGAAGTAGTAGTTGATAGTGTTAAAAATCTAACACCAAAAGATAATAATCAACCACAAACTAAATCAAATCCAAATTCAAACGTTAAAGGTAATGGTCAAGGTCAAGATTTTGTAAAAGATGAAGATTTACCATTTTAGGAGGTATTCAAATGTCTAGAATAAACCAAATAGAGCCTCTTGTTGAGGAGGCTCTTATGCACAATAAAGAATGTAGAGGTGACAATTTTATATTGTACCTAGAAGTGTTGAAAAAATTCATAGATACAAATTTATCTTTAAAAGATGTTTTTTTAAATCATAAGATATTAGGCATACCATCTTTAGAAACAATAACAAGATGTAGAAGAAAGTTGCAAGAAAGAAATCCTGAATTAAGGGATGAAAATGCATCACGAATAAGAGCCAATGAAGAAGCAAAGTATGAAGAGTATGCTATGGAAGGTAAACTTTGGTATTAGGTGATAATATGGATAAATTTGAAATTATATTATTAATACTATGCATAATAGCAATCATATGCTTAGTAACATTGGCTACATTATCAATACTTATGATTTTAGGAGTGGTATAGATGGATTTAGCAGGACTATGGGAAAGCGTAGCACAAGCAGCTTTAAATTTTATTGTGGTATCTGCAATTACAAATTCAGCTCAACAAAGAACAGTTACGGATATGAAAACTGACTTAAGAACAACAAAGGAGGATATTATGAGTGAACTTAAAGATTCAAGAGAGAACTTGTTGAATCAAATTGAATTGACTCATAATAAAGAACAATAGGAGGATAAAATGAAAACTAGAAATGATTTAAAAGAAGAATTATCGGCTTTTAGCAAAGAAGAACTTATCAATATTATAATGCAAAGTCCTGCAGTTTTTGGCTTTGTATTAACCAAAGGTAAAACTTTAAAAAAAGATAAAAATAAGAAATCAAAAGCTGAATTAAAAGAATTAAAAGAGGAGAAGTAACTCATGAATTTAGGAGATAACGTACAATTTAAAGTTAACAATCAAACGTTGACAGGCTCAATAGTTAACATTTATGCAGTACCAAAAGATTATGATTTAGTTGATATTGCAGTAAACACTAATGATGATATTAGAATTTATTATGGAATACCAACAAATGAAGTTACACTTCTTTAAAAGAAAATAAAAAAATGAAGCAGCTGCTTCATTAAAGATATAGAATGTGCATGAGTGTGTGGATGACATAGGTGATCCTAATTTAAGACATACGAAATTGATAGCACAGTGGGTAACCAATTATATTCTTGAAATGATTTGAGTAATCAACGCAGAGTCAAGATATCAAAAACTAAAACCACCTATGTCACAAAAGTTATTATGTACACTTTTATCAAAAAAGATTCACTATGAAACATTTTTACCAAAAATATGTTGTTGATGTTTCCTTTTGGTTATATTAATATAAAGGTAAATATAACATCAAGGAGTAATCAACAATGGCAGTAATGCGTGTACATAAGAATGCGAACTATACAATAATGAGTAATCATCATTTTAAGGAAAAAGGTATGAGCCTAAAGGCTAAAGGATTATTAAGCCTGATGCTATCACTTCCTGATGATTGGGATTATTCAATTGCTGGTCTTGCTACTTTATCAAAAGATGGTAAAGATTCAGTAATGTCAGCTTTAAAAGAACTTGAGGCATTTGGATATTTAATTAGAACAAGATTAACGGATGAAAGAGGAAGGTTTGCAGGATATGACTATGACATATTCGAAGAGCCTCAATCTGCTCCATATTCGGATTTTCCGAACACGAAAAAATCGGATACTGAAAATCCACCACAATTAAATACTAAAGCATCAAGGACTAAAAGAACTAATTTAGATAAAAAAGATAAAAGGCAAGAGCCTAATTATTTCAGTAAAGTATTAATTGATAATGACTACATTCAGGAAGATGAATTATTCTTGTCTCAATACAACTATATGTTGGATCAAATAGAAAATGAATTTGGATTTGAGATAGTTAGGTCTTGTCTCCATTACTTTTTTAAGAGATGGACAGGCTATGATGAACAAGGCAATCAAATATTAAATAAATTTGGCTATTTAAAAGCCTCATTGGAAGATGGAGCAAATAAGCTGCATAGGTCTAATGAAGGTGTAAATATGCCTTCTTGGTTGCAATAAAGGTTTCATTTTGTTAGCAAAATAATATTTTATACGAACAAAGAGGTACATATGGGACAAATGAATTTATTCGAGGTTTTGTATGAAAAATACAAGATTACAAAGCCTATACGCTTGATTGAACTATTTGGGGGAATAGGGAGTCAAGCAAAGGCATTAGAGGTGCTTGAAGAACAGGGTAAGTTGCCTATGGGATTTGAGCATTATCGACTTGTAGAATTTGATAAATATCCTGTAGCATCATACAATGCCATTCATCATACTAATTTTGAGCCTACTGACATTACTAAAATACACGCTCAAGATTTAGGGATAAGAGAGAGAGAGAGATTTGAGTACATTATGACCTACTCATTTCCTTGCCAAGATATTTCAGGAGCTGGCAAGATGCGAGGTTTTAATAAAGATAATCAGTTACATGGGCAAAGCACAAGAAGTGGACTTTTATGGGAAGTGGAAAGATTACTTAATGAATGTGGTACTGAACTACCTCAAGTATTGTTACTTGAAAATGTAAAAAATCTTTTGTGTGAAAAGTTTATGCCTGATTTCAAATTATGGCTATCATATTTAGAGAGCAAAGGATATACCAATTACTATGAAGTGCTAAATGCAAAGAATTATGGAATTCCACAAAATAGAGAGCGTGTATTCTGCTTATCAATTCTTGGAAAGGACAAGTATTATGAATTTCCAAAACCAATTCCTTTAAAGTTAAAACTGAAAGATATGCTTGAGGATGAAGTTGATGAAAAATATTATTTGTCTAAAAAAATGATTGCTTATTTAACAGGTGTTAATCAAAAGGAAAGTAAATTTCCAAGAGGTGAAAGATTTAAAGAAACATTAAAATCAACTAATGAAAAAGGTATTGCATCTGCATTAACTACTACAGGTAATAGACCTACTGATAATTTTATTTTAGAAACTGATGATGATAAACCATCTTTTGATGAGTTGTACAATAAATTAAAGAACTCTGATTTTGTCCAACAATCAAAGCGTATTCAAGAAAAAGATATTTGTGATACATTACTAGCAAGAGATTACAAAGATCCTAAATGTGTTATCGTTGGTAACAAAGCATTAAAAGAAACTCTTGAGAAAAATGAAATTGAAGATGGAACTTTTATTGATGCTTATAACAGATCAGTAAAAAAAGATATAGCAGGAACTATAACTACAAGAATAGATGCAAGTAATAATACTTTTGTTGCTGTAAAAAACAACAATAAAAAAGGTTATGAAGAAACATATGAAGGAGATAGTATTTCTCTTGAAAGACTTGAATCTCAAACAAGAAGAGGCAGAGTTGGTCATAATGTTGCTCAAACTTTAATGACCGATTGTAATCAAGGTGTTGTAGTTAAGATAGGCAATTATTCACCTTCAGGACATAGTGCAGCTTCCATAGTTTCTAGTGAAGGCATTGCTCCAACAGTAATGGAGAATCATGGTACGGTTACTGCAACTAATGTTGGTTTGAGGATTAGAAAAATTACACCAAAAGAAGCATGGAGGCTGATGGGGTTTACTGATGAAGATTTTGATAGTGCATCTAAAGTAAATTCTAATGCACAACTCTATAAACAAGCAGGAAATTCAATTGTAGTAAATGTTTTGTGTGCCATCTTCTCGCAATTATTGTAGGAGGTTGTATGAATCAGTATTGTAGATATTGTTCTTGGTGTACCTATGGAGATGCAGTTTATTGTGATAAGAAAAAAGCAACTATGAGTGAAGCATCTGCAAAAAGGGTTAATTCGTGTAAGAACTTTGCTTTTAATGAAATTGATGTTTTCACAGGCAATATTTATAAGCCTAAAGAAGAAAAAGTAGTTAAAGAGCAAAAAACTTTATTTGATTTACTAGATGACACACAATGTTAGCATAAGAGGTAGAAATGCCTCTTTTATTTTAGGAGTGATTCATTTGATTATCAAAACTATTTTAGTTATTGTGTTAATTGTCTTAATTGCAAGAGAAATTAAAGAAGCAAGGAAGAAAAAATACAAATAATGGATGTTGCTACAGGCTTCTACAAGCAAATTAAATTTACTTTTATGGGTATATATACATCTAATTTGATTCTAGAGAGGTGTTAATTTATGGCAAAGATAGTAATAAATGCAGGTCATACTAAATTAGGAGTTGGAACAGGAGCAGTAGGTAAATTGTATGAATCTATAGAGACTCGTAAGATTGCTTATGAACTGATGAAGCAATTAGCCGATACTAAACACGAAGTAATACCAGCCGTTTTCGATAGGCACGAAAATAATTTAAAAGCAGCTGTTGAAGTTGCTAATAATAATAAAGCAGATGTGTTTATATCAATTCATCTTAATGCTGGTGGAGGTCATGGAACTGAAGTATACACTTGGAAAGCAAGAAAAATAGATAGAGCAATTAAGTTATGTAACAATTTATCAGCTTTAGGATTTACAAATAGAGGTGTTAAAGATGGATCATCATTATATGTTATTAAGAATACCAAATGTGAGGCTATCCTGATAGAAGTATGTTTTGTTGGAAGTGACATTGATTTTTCTCTTTTTCATACACATGGCTATGAGAAATTAGCCAAAGCAATTAAGGACTCTTTATGAGTCTTTTTTTGTGTCATTATGTTTACAAAAAGAAGTAAAAAGTTTTCAAAAAGTATTGACAATATTTTGAAAATAAATATAATAATAGGTGTAGAAAGGTAGAACAAATGTTCTATAAGGTGATTAAGATGAGAAAAATTAAAGCTAAATATTATGTAGTAAATTCTGATTGTGCTGATTGGTTTACAAATTTAAAACAAGCAATTAGTGAAATTAAAAAAGGTTATTTCGGAAATGAATTAACTCGTATTTATGATACAACTAGATTAAGAAAAGAAATTGAAGATGAAATGGAATTAGTCGGTGAATTAAGTTTTGATGATGAAATTATGGAATTTGAAAATTGTAAATTAATAAAGGATTGGAGGTAATAAAGATGTTTGATTTTGTATTTAAAATGACTAATGGAAGCAGCTACACAATACATAATGTTCCTGAAGATTTTACATCAGGAATTTGGGAAAAAATTGATGAGTATTGCTCTATGTTTGAAACTGAAACAAAAAAGGTAAGAAGCGTTATTCAAAAGGAGGTGAAATAATGGGAAAAGCGTTAAAGGATTTAGAAGAAAATGTTGATCCATTTGCATGGGTGTATAGAACATTAGATAGATATGGTAATTGCTTTGTATCTGCTAGTACATATAAAAAATTAAATTTAAATAAATTAGGTAAACATACAACTTCATTAGTAAAAAGGGATGAATGGATGGTAAAAGGATTTGTTATAAAAAGAATTAATGAAAAATGTGAAATAAGGAGAAAAGAAATGGATAGTAAAGAAATTATAGAAATAATTGAAACTAAAATGGCTACTGCTGAAGCTGACTATAGAAACAATAAAGTAGCAAGTCAAAGATTTTATATTTTGGGTGAACTTGCAGCTTATCAGGATTTATTAATAATTATAGAGCAAATGGAACTAAAGGATAAGAGTGAATAATATGTTAGATAAATTAGAAGATTTTACAAAAGAAGAAATTATACAAGCGATTAGGAATGAATATTTGATTAATAGATATGAAGAACATTTAATAAGTGCTTGTAGAAAAATCAAAATTGAAAAACTTACTCAATACTCCAATTATTTTTTAAAAAAAGAAGTAGAAGCAAGTAATGAATATAATGATTTTTTGCTTAAACACATTAAAGGTAAAAAACTAACTGATGTACCTTTAGAAATAATCGAAAAGGGTGCAAAAATTGAAAAAGAAATGAAGCACTATCACGATTTATGGAAACAAAATGATGATGTATTAAATGAAATATACAATAAATGCTATAAGGAGAGTGAATAAAGATGGAATATGGATTAGAAAGTTTAATTGAAGAGGTTACTAAATGTTTAGAAAGTAAGAGTGATTTTACAGGTAGATGGTGTGAACATTATACTGAAGAATGCAAAAATAAAATGCGTGACTACGCAAATACAGGTTGTTTGTGTGATAACAAATGTGAGTATTGTGATACGTTTAAATTTGCAGTTGATAGAGCAAAAGAATATGCAAAATATTTAGAGTGTTCTACAAATGATGTTTTAAAATCGTGGGAAGAAAAAAGAAGTTATTGGTTTTTGAATTATTACCAAGAAGCAAATCAACCTAAATTAGATAATGTTGATTTAATAATTGATACCTCAAAAGATTTAATTGCAAAATACGGACAAAAAGGATTTAGATGTCCTTGTTGTAAGGGTGTATCAACAGATCCTACTGAATGTGATTCTAAAATTTTAGTTAAAGAAGGTAGAAAAACACACGAATGTAATTGGTGTTCTTACGGTTTCATTTCAAGCAATTATAAAGTATTAGTAAAAGATTTGATGAAAACATATGCGATTTTTAAGCCAGTAATTTTGGAGGATAAGAGTGAGTAATTATGAATAATGATATTAATTGTTTTACTGCATTAGACCTTCGTTATGCTAAAGGTAGAGCTAAAAAGTGGGCATTAGAAGAAACAATAAAAAAATGCTTGTATGATACTCAACCATCACACGCTAGATATTTAAAGCTTGAAGATTTAACTAAATTACCAAAGTGTGATGAAGAAAACGAAGATGAATATATCTTTAAATTTGGTTATCAATTTAGAATACCAAAAACGGAAATAGACTTACATATTGTGAAAAATGATGGAATGCTTTACATAAAAAGACCTGATGAAAATTTTGGTTGGGGTTGGGGTGAAGTTGAAGATAAAGTTATAGAGTTTGTTTTGGAGCAAAAGAAAATCGGCAATTTATATTATCAAACAAATCTTAATAATGAGGTGTATAAGATATGACATTAGATGTGTTAGATTTAGAAAAAATCAAAAATAGAACGGGTTTACCTTTAAATACAAATTGTTACATTGTAACTGAAAAGGAATTTGGAGTACTTGAACAAGCCTTAATTCAAACCGAAGCTGATAAGAAAAAGGCTTTAAAGTATGATGAACTTACTGAACAACTAGGTTGTCCGTTAGAGGTGGTATTTAAGGCATTAAACAACGGAATATACAAAGAGAATTATGATGGCTCTTTGGAATATTATGAGGTTAGAGGAATTGAAGCTGTGGATCTATCTATACTAGATAATCTTGCTCCTTATCCTGAATGTGATGATAGTGCTTATTATAGGGACTACAAAAAGACTTGGTGGTTAAAAGAGGATAAGAGTGAATAGATATGGAACAAAAATATTATTGGTTAAAATTAAAGAAGGATTTCTTTAAAAGGCATGATATTAAAATTATTGAGTCAATGCCTAATGGAAAAGATTATATCCTATTTTATCTAAAGCTGCTATGTGAGAGCGTGGATCATGAAGGTAATTTACGATTCAATGAGCAAATTCCATATAATGAAGAAATGTTATCAGTTATAACCAATACTAACATAGATGTGGTAAGAAGTGCAATTAAAATCTTTACCAATCTAAATATGATGGAATTAATGGATGATGGAACTTACTTTATGAATGAAGTAAATAAAATGATAGGCAGTGAAACTGAATGGGCAAAAAAGAAGCGTGATTACAGGAGCAAACAAAAAGAATTAGGACAATGTCCTCAAAATGTCCTTTCATTGTCCGATAAGAGTAAGAGTATAGAGAAAGATATAGAGATAGAAAAAGAGATAGAAAAAAAAGAAAAATCTAAAGAAAAATCGACTCGATTTATTCCACCTACACTTGATGATATAAAATCCTATTGTAATGAACGAAATAATTTAGTTGATCCTGAAAAATTCTTTGATTTTTATGAAAGCAAAGGTTGGATGGTAGGAAAGAATAAAATGAAGGATTGGAAAGCAGCAGTTAGAACATGGGAAAAAGAAGCAGGTTTTAGAACTCATGATGATAATGGTGGATTTGAAACTGATGATGATAATGGTGGATTTGATGCATTATAAGAAGGCTAAATAGAAGCCTTTTTATTTTTTTAAAAAAATATTATTGTAAAATAATTATAATAGTTGTAAAATTATGGTAGATAGCAAACAGTATTTAATTATTATATAACAGGCTAGGGTGTGGTTGGTGGGAAACTTTTAAGAAGGTGGTTATTATGAAGCGTGGTGCTAAAAGTAAATATGATTCATTAGTAAAGCCTTTTTTAGAGGAAATTAATAAGAAAATAAGAGAAGGTATAACTGAATCCGAAATTGCTAAAGCATTAGGAATATCAGTTGCTACTCTTAATAATTATAAAGTGAAATATCCTGAACTAAAGGAGGCTTTATCCAAGAACAAGGGAGCAGATATACTTCAGGAATTAGTCAATGAAGGAATTAAAGCAGCTAAAGGTTATTGGGTTGAAGAAGAGACAACTACTTATGGTAGGGATGAAGATGGTAATGTAGTTGTTAAGGGAGTGGTTAAAAGTAAGAAATGGATTCCTGCAAATCCTGTTCTTCATAAATTCTATGCTCTTAACTTTGGTAAAGCTGAAGGATTAGTTAATGATCCACTAGAATATGACTTAAGAAAAGCCAAAGCCGAATTTGAAGAGGAACAGGCTAAATTAAAGAATTGGGATATTAATAATTAGAATTATTAGAATGACTCTACACACGAGGAGGAGGACACACAATGAAACATATTTTCGATGATAGTGACAAGAATAAATATGAAGCCTATACCAAAGAAGAGGTATTAGAGGTTATTCAAGAGGCTATATCATCAGGAGAACTTCCTGAAGAAATCAACGGACTTGTTTTAACTTTTAAAAATCCTATAGATAATTTAGGCTATAAAATAGCGTTCTGCACACAAGCAAAATATAACGAGTTAGAAGCAGCAGAAACTTTAGAAGCAAATTGTATTTATTATATTACTGATGATAAAACTTATGAAGATTTTGAGGCTAAAATTGAGGAGTTTGAGCAATTAGTAGAACAATTAGTGGAAACAGGGTTAAGAGAAAAAATTAAAACTTTTACTTGTGCATTTGATTTTTCAAAGTGGAATAGTAAGGGAACGGATTATATGGCAGGTGAAGAAATTAATTACCTTTCATTAAAAAATGATACAACTTATAACACAATTAATGCAGTTAATATATTACCTACAAGTACAACTAAATCAATTGCAGAAGCAAAGGTTGAATATGAGAATGGTGATAATGGATATATTTCTTATTCATTAAATCCAATAAGTGAAAGTGTTAATTATATTACATTTACGGCTACAAATGTTTCAGGGTCAACGATTTATTCACCATCAAGTACGCGTGGTAGCGTAACAAGGTCAACTACATTTAAATTAACAATAGTAGATGTTTATGGTAATAGGTATGCTAAAACATTTACAATTAATTTTAAAACTGCTTCATAGGAGGATTGTATGGCATATATAAATGGAAAAAAAATATTAAGTGTGATTAAAACTAATTATTTAAGTGAAGCCGAAAGAGATTTGATAGCAAGATACCATTTAGGAGCATACGATAGAGTAGCAACTGAAAATGGAGTAACTACTATTACAAGACAAACAGGGTATGTTGATTTAGGTAGTTTGAGTTGGTATGGTGATGGCAATCCTTACTATCAAACTGATGATTTAATACCATACATTGCAAAACCAAGCAGTGACAATGTAGTAGCAGATATGGTATGTAGTAATCCTAATTACAACATTGTTGCTAGAAATCTTACCGACAATACAAACGATATGGCTTGTGCTTCAACTGGAACAATTAACATAAGAACTTCAACAAAACCTAGTGGCATATTACAATACAAACTAGCAACACCATATCAAGAACAAATAATCGAAGGACAACCACTTAATACATTAGACCAAAAAGGCTCACAATGGTTAAGAAACGAATGGGAAAAAGGGTTAAACTTATTTGATAATGCTTTATTGCCAAAAGTTGACTATACAGCTAGTGGCAATACTTTTGCAGATTTTAGAATAGAGTTGTGGACTACACCTAATACAAGTGGCACACAAATTTCATTCTTTAATTCATACGATACATTTACAAGAACTATTGCTAGTGGCAATTATTATTTTAGGGTTGGTTTAAATGGTGATAATCAAGATGACAAGTATTTTATAACAACACCAATTTACTTGGATAGTGGAACATATACAATAGGTTTTGATTTAGAATTAGACGAGCCTAATCATTATATAGTTAAATCAATAATGCTCAACAAAGGCTCACACGCTTATCATTATCAAGAATACAATGGCAAGATAGTTAGAAGTGGTGAAGTGCCTATCTCATTAACAACTGATAATAATCCACCTACTCAAAATGGGTATTGGGAAGCGTTAGGCAGCGTAGTTGTTGGCTCAAATACTTTATATGCATGGAGGAGATTATAATGGAAAAAGAATTAATAGAGGAAGAAAAAAATAAACCTCAATGGCATTATGAAGTAGTTAAGGAATTTAAAAAAGAAGTACCTGTATATGATGAAGAAGGCAAACAAATAGGAGTTGAAGAAATCATAACAGGTAGAGTTGTCAAAAAGGTTTTAGATGATGAAGTTTTAAAGAGACAAGAAAGAATAAATGAACTTAAAGGATTGTTAAGAGAAACTGATTATCAAGCAATAAAATATTTAGAAGGTCAATTAACAAAAACTGAATATGCCGAAACAAAAGCATTAAGACAATCATATAGAGATGAGATTAATCAATTAGAGGAAGAAATAATTGCAGTTAAAGTTAATGGTATACAATAAATAAAAATATTATATAGGAGGAAAAAGAAAATGAAAGTAAGAATTCCAAGAATTTTAGAAGCAAAGGACATTACAAAATTATCACTAGGTCAATGTAATAAATTAAGAAGTGGTGATATGGTAATTAAGTTAACAAATAATCAACAACATAGATATGTTGTTTCTTACAAAGAAGATAAAGTTGGAATGTGCTTAACTTATATTGATGCTTCAGTAGTGGAAACTGTATCTTATGATTATGTTGAAGGCAATTGGGTTTACAATTCAACTGATGTAACTCATATAGCTGAATAATGAAAACATATAAGAGTACATACGATTTTTATCGTGGTGAGGATTGGGCATATTGTAAGGCTCAAGTATTACAACAAAGGTTAAAAGCTGATGGATCAATAATATGTGAACATTGTGGTAAACCAATAGTTAAAGGATTTAATCCATCTGCAAATAATAATGCAGGTGCTATTGTATTTCATCATAAGATATATCTAAATAACTTAAATGTAAATGATGCTTCAATTAGTATTAATCCTAATAACATTCAAATAGTACATTGGAGTTGTCACAATGAGATACATCAAAGGTTTGGGTTTAGTGGTGGTAACAATATACCTGAAAAGAAAGTGTATCTAATAACAGGTGCATCTTGCAGTGGTAAGACATCCTATGTTAAAGAAAGAATACAAGCAAATGATATAGTAGTTGATATTGATGATATTTGGGAAATGGTTAGTGGACAACCAAGATACATTAAACCTAATGCATTGAAACCTATTGTATTTAAAATAAGAGATGAATTAAAAGGATTAATCCAAAGAGGAACAGGAACTTGGAGGAATGCTTTCATTATAGAATCATTACCAAGTAAACAGGATAGAGAGCGTGAAGCTGATAAGTATAAAGCGTTCAATGTAGAAGTGGTCACAATGGATGCTACTCAAGATGAATGCTTACAAAGGTTACATAACAATCCTTCAGGAAGAGATATAAAATCTTATGAGGGATATATCAATGAATATTATTCAAGATATAAAGAATAGTTTGACAATTGACTCGGTGGATAGCCCCACCAAAAAAATTTTTTGACATCGTGGGAGGCAC
>JAEIGA010007669.1_pt1 | contig 16377 bp, 17 predicted proteins | sample 9270691 | NCBI WGS metagenome assembly JAEIGA01 (sample SAMN17057246, study PRJNA624740) | gut metagenome | biome: biome; isolation source: fecal sample | host: Bos grunniens | place: China: Xizang | collected 2019
AAATGATCATCAAGCAGTATGGAACAATGAAAGATTTTACTGATCACATTGGAATTCCAAACAGCACTTTTGCCAATATTTTAAGGCGTGGTGTTCAAAATGCTAATGTACTGACAATCATCAAGATCTGTCAGGCACTTGAAATCAGCACAGATGATCTGGCAGAAGGCAGGATTGTTCCATTGAAAAGGCCAGAAGCACAACCAGAAAGAATTGAAGATCTTTTTGAAGAATTGAAACAGAAGTTATTAAACGCAGATAATTTGACCATAAATGATGAACAGGCAACTGAAGCAGAAATCATGTATTTTGTCAACACGCTTGATGCTGCACTTCTGATCAGCAAGAAACAAAAAAGTAAAGGATGATTGAAATGGTAAAAACAACTGATTACATTAAAAAACAAATTCGTGTGGCACTGTATGTGCGTGTATCCACACAGGAACAGGCAAAAGAAGGCTATTCAATCAAAGAACAGATTGACAGGCTGCAGAAGTTTGCTGAAGCGCATGAATGGTTTGTTGTGAAGATCTACACTGATGCAGGCCATTCAGGTGCTAACATGGAAAGGCCTGCACTGCAGGATATGATTGAAGATATCATGGCAGGAAAGATTGACAAGGTTGCAGTGTATAAACTGGATCGTTTATCAAGATCACAAAAAGACACACTGGAACTGATTGAAGATATCTTTTTAAAAAACAACTGTGATTTTGAAAGCATGACTGAAAAATTTGACACAGCAACATCTTTTGGTCGTGCCATGGTGGGAATCCTTGCAGTTTTCGCCCAGCTTGAACGAGAGCAGATAAAAGAACGCATGTCAATGGGAATTGATGCCAGAATCAAAGAAGGGAAATGGCGTGGTGGTGCGCAAGTTCCTTTTGGTTATGATTATGAATCAGCACTTGAAAAACTGGTTGTGAATGAATATGAAGCAATGATTGTGAAAGAACTGTTTAAATCTTATCTTGAAGGAAAAGCTTTGTATTCCATTCAGGAACAAATGATTGAAGAAGGCCACACATTAAATAATGGAAAAGTGGACAGAAGAAACCTGCGCTATATGCTTTCTAACAAAACATACTGTGGATATCAAAGAAACCATGATCAGTGGATCAAAGCACTGCATGATCCAATCATTGATGAAAACACATTTGATAAAGTGCAGAACATTCTGGATGAAAACAGGAAACGCTTTGAAGAATCTGGATATAAAACAGGAATCAAAGCAATCAGTACAAATTTAGGTGGTTTGATATATTGTGGCTGGTGTGGTGCAAAATTCAGCAAAAATCAAACTGGCAATGCGCAATATGGATATCATTTGAACTACACATGCCATTCCAGACACAAAAAAGTAAAATCAATGATTAAAGATCCAAACTGCAAAAACAAGTTTTACAGGATCAATGAATTGGATGATATCATTTTTGGTGAAATAAAGAAGCTTGCCATTGATCCTGAATATATCAAGACAGTGAAAAAAGAAGCAGAAAAATCAACTGATGTCCAGAAGATAAAAACCATTGAAAAACAGATTGATACGATCAGCGCACAGCTTTCAAGGTTCATGGATCTGTACAGTTTAGGCACATATGATCTGGATGAACTGGATCAGAAAACAAAACCACTGACAGAACAGCGCAGCAAACTGAAGAAGGAATTGAAGAAGCTTAAAGAAGATAGCAAAAGGATCACAGAAGAACAGGTGATGCATCTGGTTGAATCATTTGATGAAGTGCTGCAGCATGGTGATCTGCATGACAGAAGAACCATCATTGAACAGCTGATTGACAAGATCATCATAAATGGTGATGAAATAGAAATACACTGGAACTTCATATAAATAACGCAGAAAGCGCACCATTTCAGGCACGCTTTTATAATTATGATTTTATATACCATGTTGAACAGTTCACTTTAGCGAATTGTTCAACATGGTATATATTTTTTCATCAATCTTCAGTATCAGGATCAACTGTCTGATAGATCACAAATGTGACAGTTGCACCTGCTTCTGAAATAGGTGTTTCCAATGTAACAGTATTATTTGAAAGCGTATATTCATCACTGTTCAGATGCATTCCATTTATGTACACTTCAAGAATATCATATGCAAAATCAAAGCGTGGAATGATCGTTTTCACATTGAAGCTGGATTCATTCTGATTCTGTGTAACATATACACCATCAAACTTTCTGACTGCCAAACCAGATTTAAACTGTGACTGCACTGCAGCAAACCATGCATCAAATGCAGCTTGCCACTGTTGGAAAAGTGTTGTGGTGTCAACCTGTTGAATCAGTCCCTGAACAAAACCACACAGTTCACTATTTCCACGTGTATCTGTGATCATATCAGCAGTAATTGCTGTAACCTGCTTTGGTACGCTGATCTGCGCCAAACACAGTTCATATCTGTCATCATCCTGTTCAAGTGCAGGTGCTGAAGGTGTTGATGCAACAGTTCCTGTTTTAATGTCAATTCCCATGCTTCTAGTTGTGAAGTCAACATAAAAGATCACTGCATCAATCCTGTTCAGAAGTACATCACTATCTTCCACTGTAAGTGTATAATCTGCTGTGCTGATCATCTTATGTCCATTGATCCAGCCAGAACCAGCACCAACAATAACATCCATACCACTGGAAGCACGCACCTGCAGCTGTGTTGAAGGATTAGGAAAAACACCATTCCCAACAAGCAGATCCAGATATGATGTAACATCTTCAGCATTGTACAAACGATCATACACACCACCAGACAGCACTGCATTAAAGAAATAACTATTGATTGCCATTGTTCAACCACCTTTCACACACCAAATGTTGGTACAATATTATAATCACCAGATTCAGAAACAGATTCAATCACTTCAACCAATCTGGTGTTCATGAACATTCCCCATCTTGAATTTTCAATAACAACCAGATCACCAATGTTCACATCTTCTTTGTATTTTACATTATCAAAGTAAACTGTACCAGTAAACGCTGCAGTGTACTGTGTCAAACATTCTTTTCCTTCTTCTTCAAGCAAATCATCATATTCATCAGCATCAATTTCACCATTGTCACTTTGAATGTTGCGCTGATCCTTGTACATTTCAAACCTGTTCAGGCCTGTGCTGCCATCTGTCACCCATTTAGTTTTTCTGGCTGTTCCCTGTCCTTCACCAGCAACCAGAACTGCTGTTGCTATGTTCTGATAGTTCACTTCATATTCTGATGAAAGAAGGTTGTCATATTTATCACTGAATATAACATATGGCAGTGTATCCTGATCATATGTATGATCAACACCAGTATACAGATTGAACACAAACTGGTTCTGATTATTAAGCGTCACCTTGAAACCAACACCATATGTTTTGCAGATGTCACCAATGACTTCAAGCAGATTCTTTCCAGTATATTGTGCTGTCATGGTGGTACTGATCGCATGATCACCAATGGTGAAATTGCTGATCTTCCTTGCGCTCATTTGTGGATTGATCACATTATGATCGATTAGATAATTGACACATGCACTGATTGTTCCATTGACAGTGGTTTGAACTGCAACAATTCTTCTGCCTAAAATTGCAGGCAGGAATCTTCCACTGATGATCATGGTTTCTTTACCATCAGCATTTCTGCTGATCTTTATATTTTCAATAATGCCTGTGTTTTCATCGTCATCACGCACTACATAAAATCCTTTTTGGAACATTGTAAGATCATAATTGGCAGTTGACACACACAGTTCAAAATCACCAGAAGAATAATATCTTGTAGTCCATATGAATGATATGTAATTATCAATCAGTGCCAGCCTTTCAAAGCTGGTATTCATTATAACTGGAATCATGATCAAACACCTTCATACAGATTAAAATGGTTGAATGTAACTGAAAGATCACTTGCATCATAACCTTCACCAACTTCATACACAAAAGTGCCACCATTTGCAGGAAGCTGCAGCCATGTACTGTCCTTGATCACATAATTGAACAGGTTTGATGTCACGCCACCACGCAGCAATGTTACAGATTTCTGACCTTGTCTGGTGTCAATCGTGATCAGATCAGCCTGCTGCATGGTATAGTTCAGGCCAATGAAATCTTTGGTAATGTAATTGAAGATCTTTGGATTACTTACTGCAGTTCTTGCATACAGCTGAATGATCATGCCACATTCCACATCACCATCATTTTCAATAACAATTCCAACTTCATTGCTGATGTAACCAAACAGCAGCTGTGGTTCTTCTGTACTGCTGAAAGGAAAGTGAAATGCACTGATAATATTCAGCAGTTCATCAACAATCATCTGTGCTTCTTTGAAGTATGGTGATGGACACAGAATGGTGCATGTCACTATCTGCTTCATATCAAAGTAATTGATATCAATTGATGATATGTATCCTTCAATGAACACCTGCCTGTATTGCCCATTATAGTAAAGCTTCACGTACTGCTTTGATTTAAGCACCTTATACACAGCAATTCTGTTTTTGGCTGCCTGATATTCAATTGCAAACGCAATGTTGATAGTGCGCATGTTCAGTTTTGAACTGTTGTACATTGCACCATCAATCAATGCAAGCTGACTTGTGTTGATTGTTGCTGCAGGTGGATTCAAACCTTGAATTTCTGATATGGTAAAAGGTGAATTCTGGTTGAATGTAAGCTGATCACCTGCAGCATTTTCAAGAATCAATTCATACATTGCCCAATCTCACTTTCGCACTAAATAACAAATTGTTTGTTTCCCTGTACACTGTCAACCTGTCAACTGCTTTTGGTGAATTGATAACCTGATTAAATGTCACATTCTGCGTGTTCACAGTTTCACCAGCAGTTCCAGAAACATTCATACCATTTACATTAACACTTACTGCATCTTTAGCAGCATTCAACTGTTTCAAAACTTCTTTGACAACTTTGTTGATCCACTGCGTGTTGTTTTCCAGTGGCACAACTGCTTCAGCACCAGATTCACCAACACCAATCAAAGAAGGTTTGTTGATGACACCACCACGTGCATACCAGTCAATATCCACTGATGGTTTTGTTCCCATTCCACCTATACCCCATGGAATCTCACCACCTGAAATTCTGAAGTGTGGCAGCTTAATGCCTGAAAAGATCTTTCCAAGCTTTATAGGGAATATGCCTTTGATCTTTTCCACTGCATTTGTGACCAGTTCTTTTGCCTTTTCAATTGGTGATGTGATCTTTTCTTTGATATCTTCAAACAGATCCTGAACTTTCTTTTTCAGGCCTTTGAAGCTTAAAAATTCCTTAATTTTTTCAACAGCACTGGAAACTTTCGTTTTCGCTGCTTCAATTTTTTCAGAAATGTTTTTCTTGATGCCTTCAAAAAATTCAGTAACCTTGTTTTTCAGTTCTTCAGTTTTAGATTTTATCTGTTCCCATTTTTCAACAATACTATTTTTGATTTCAGTTGCTTTATCTTTAAATTCCTGAAATTTATTTTTTATATTGTCAATCCAGCCTGATATTTTATCTTTAGCAATTGCAGCAGCTTCCTTGATCTTTTCCCACAGGTTTATCCAGAAGTTTCTAAATGCTTCTGATTTGTTCCACAGGATCACAAACGCCACAACAAGTCCAGCTATGGCTGCAACCACCAAACCAATTGGATTTGCAGCCATCACAGCATTCATTGCTGCCTGTCCAACTGTCACTGCTTTCTGAACTATTTCGATTGCCATCCAGCCTTCTTTCATGACTTTCAGCGCAGTTGTATATGCAACATATATGCCTGTTGCTGTTGCTATTCCTGTAATAGTTGCAATGATGGTGTCACCATTATTAACAAAAAATTCAATGCCTGCATCCACTACATCAAACAAACCACTTGCAACATCTGCAATGGTGTTGATTGCACCTTCAATCTGTGGTGCGTATTTATCCATCAGTTCACCAGCTGTTTCAGCCATGTCAACCCTGATCCCTTGAATAGCCAGCGCAAATTTATCTGGTGCATCCTGTGTGTTTTCAAAGGTATCATTAACATTTCCTTCAAAATCTTTCATGGATGTGCCAAGATCCTTGAAAGAAAGCTTTCCACTTCTCACAGCTTTGGCAATGGCAGCACCACCTTTTGAACCGAATAGTTCCATTGATTTCTGAATAGCTTCTGTTTCAGAATCCGCATCTTTGATGGATTTTTCAATGTCAGCCATTGCTTTATTCATCGGCTTGCCTTCTTTTGCAGCATTCGCCAATGCTTTTTTCAATCCTGCCATTGTGCCAGATGCATCAACACCATTTTTATCAAGGTTTGCAAGGAACATGGCAGCATCAGATGCATTGAATCCCATTTCTTGCAGTGCAGGTGCATTTGTTTTCAGGGAATCTGCCAGTGAATCAACTGAAACACCTGTATCCTGTCCAGCTTTGTTCAGAACATCCAGCATGTTTCCTGCATCTTCTGCTTCCAGTCCCCATGCAGCCATTGCTGCTTGTACTTTATCAATAGATCCATTGACATCAGTTCCATTCAGCTTTGCAAACTTCAGGAACTTCACAGAAAGATCTTCAAGATCATCACCAGTGACACCAAATCTTGTATTGACTTCACCAACAGCTGTACCCATTTCATCAAAGCTTCCAACAACCTGCTTTGACACATCAGCATAAACTTTTTCAAGATCCTTTGCAGCATCACCAGATGCACCAGTTTTTGAAATGATGGTGTCCATGCCATCATCAAATTCTTTCCACGCATCTGCTGCAGTGCTGCCAAGGTTCTTCAATCCATCAATAACAAGGTTTATTCCCTGTGTCACAAGGTTTGCAAGCACACCTTTCAGAACAGTGAAACCACCTTGCGCCTGATCTGCTGTTTTTTTGGTATCTTCCAGTGATTTATCAAACTGATCTGCTGCACCTTCAGCATCATTCAGTTTCTTTTTGTTGTCAGCAAGTTCACCAGACAGATCTTCAATCTGCTTTGCAAGTGCTTTTGCTTCTTTGGAGTTTTCACCATATTCAAGAACAGCATCAGCATGTGCTTTTTTCAGCTTCACAAGATCTTTTTCCTGTTCAGCAATAGTTTTAGACAGCTTGCCTGTTGCAGTTTCAGATTCAGCCTGCTTTGCTTTCATATCAGCAAGCTGATCTGTGTATTTGTTGATGCTGGTTTCAGTTTTGGTGATAGTAGCTTTCTGTTCTTCAATCTTGATCTTCAGATCAGCTGCAGCATTTGAATTTTCGCCAGATGTTTTCACAACATCTTTATACTGCTGTTCAAGCACTTCCAGCTGTCTTTTCTGCGCTGGAAGCACCTTGTTCAACTGTTCCAGTTTAGCAGAAAGACCATCTGTGGATTTTGACCATCTATCCATTCCAGCTGTTGCTGTTTTGAATTCTGCATTGGCCTGATTGATTGATCTTTTAGCTTCCTGCATAGCAGCTTTCAGATCTGTTATATCAACCTTCCATTTCATTGTGCTTTCGTGATTATCTGCCATGTAATATCACCAACCTTTAATACCAGTCATCAGTTTTGGCTTTTCTTCTAATATGCAAATTCCCTTTTGTATCAGTCCACACTTTATCAGTGTTCCTGATTCCTTTTTCACGCTGATTTTTTCTGTTTATCCTGTTCACCAGCAAGATGACTTCACCAACCTTTTCACGCCTGACAGAAAAAGGTGTAAGTGCTGTATATCGCTGGCACAAATTATCTTCCAGATCAAAAAATGTTTCGTATAATGAAATGGTGGTGGTGTCATCACCACCACCATATGTCAGTTTTTTTCAGTACCAAAAGATCTTTGTATGTATGTGAACAATTCCATGAAAACAGGAATCAGTTCTTTCAGCTTTGTTCTGCGCAGTTCTTCATCTGTAAGATCAGGAAAGATATCTTTCATCAGATCATTCAGCTTGTTCCTGTTCTTCTGGATCACTTTGAAGATCTGGTTGTTGTCACTATAATCATCAATATCATCAAACAGTGATAGTATATCTTCAACTGTTCCATACATCAGATCATAATTATCAATCTCATATGTTTTTTCAATTTCACGCTGATTTTTGTAAACGTTCAGTTTCATTGTTTTATCTCCCTTTTCCATAAATATGATTGTGAGTAATTCCAGCAGGAGTGACTGGAAAACAGCCTGCAGTGCTGCTGTCCTCACAACCATTCGATCATTTTATCAGTTGCCTGTTCCAGATCCACCAGAAGGTGTGGAAGGTGTGGAAGCTGCTGCAGCTGCTGCCTGCAGTGTATCGCAGGTGGTAACTGTATCAAAGAAATTAGTCAGATCAGCAAGACCATCACGTTCATCAACAACAAGTGCTTTCTGACTTGTACCAGTCTTTGTGAAGTTGTGCATAGTTTCAATGCCTGTATATGTCAGCTGCTGATTGTTGGAATCAGTGCCAGCGTTTTCTGTCTGGCTGGTTTCATCAGGAATAGCAAACCTTCCTTTGTATCTCCATACATATCTGTATGTGCCATCAGTCAAGCGCAGCCTGTAACCAAGTGCAAAATACTTTGGATGTGATTCACCATCAAAGAATCCACCAGTTGTTTGATCATAAGTTTTGCCTGTAATATCAGCAAGCGTGGCAAGATCCAATGCAGGAACAGTCAATGTGATGGTGTCAGCACCTTCAGCATTGATGACCAATGCAGGTTTGTTGTCGTAATATCTTGTGTCAGATGCAGTTTCAACTGTTTTGCTGATTTCTGCCACTGGCGCAAGAATAGCAACATCACCTGTTGCATAACCAAATGTGCCTTCATCACCAGTGGTTTCATTATTGTCAGCCAGAACTTCTGCATAACACAGATGATCTGTACCACGGAATTCATCAACATACTGTGCCATGTTAATTCCTCACTTTCTCTATAAATAACAGTGTCATTCCTCTGCCTGTGTGTGTTGGTTCATCTGACATCACATCATGTCCAGATCCATCAGGTATAAATCCAGCTGACTTCAAAAGCTGTTTTGCTTGCAGCAGAACACTGTTCACACTGGCAGGATCGTTTGAATAATAATTCAAGTCAAAATTCCAAATCGTTTCTGTTTCTGTGTTATCAAAAAATGCATCATCATTGGTGCTGTTGTTCCAGAAGGTAAAAAACGCAGCAGGATATTCTTCATTCATTGATAGTGAACCTTGCAGGATCACTGGAAGATCAAATGCATTTGTCAATGTATTGATCAATAACATTTTCACATCTGTCATATCATTCACCTAATTCCAAATGCTTTTGCATGATTTCCTGCTGCAGTTTTGCAATCTGTTTCTTTGTGGCAGTTCCTTTTATAGCATTATAAACAGCAGTATCTTTTGCCATGCGTGGTGTTCCATACATTACAAATATCGAATGCCATCCACCACTTTCACGTATCCTGAAACCTGTATCAACATAAGCAATACTGCCTTCCCAATGCACAGCACCATCTGCAATGATGGTGTCATACATTTTGCCTGTAGCATAACCTTTTCTGCCTTTTGCAGCATAAGGTGCTGCAGCTGTTGAAACATTTTGCTGGATCTGTGACTGTGTTGCAACCAGTGCTTCATCAACTGCTTCCTTCAGATCACCACCAGCTTTATCAATCGCATACGCAAGATCAGCAAAACCATCAAAGATGATCTTCATTTTGGTTGCCATTACGCTTTTCCACCAAACTTTCTTACTTTGAACTGAAGGTATTGATGCCTGAAATCAATATCTTCTGGATCACTGATGATGTCATATGTTTGCCCATTGTCACACAGATAAATCTGGCAGTCAGCTGTGATATCAGGCCTGTACCAAGTATCAATCACACCAGTATTTTCAATGGTGTACATACCATCTTTTATATTTTCAGAACCACCAAAGGTTCTGAAAGATCCAAAGATCAGTTCTGAAGTTTCTGGTGCAGTGAATGTTTTTTTCACTGCACCATACGATGAAACCGACACAGGCACAAGCAGTTTCATTGCAACATTGAAAGGTGCTGAAGGTTTATAGTTTTTTGCCATAATCACCACTATCCTTTCAATGCAAGCTGTGATGCACGCATCATGAAATAATCGGACAGCTTGCCTTCACCTGCACCATAATTCCACAGATCAGAAACGCCACGTGCAACAATGCCACTTGTGATGTTTGCAGTTTTCACACCTGCATCAGTCAGGAATGCAACCACTTCATCAATATACTGCTGCAGTGTTGCATCCTGATATGTGCCAGTGATGCCAATGGCACTTTTAACATCATCAAGATAATTGCCCATTGCGCACACCACCTTTCAGATCAAAAACCAGCCTGTGTAATTGTCACAGTGCTGCTGCCAAACACAGCTTTATACAGTGTATGTCCATCAGGATTGACCACAACATCATTATCAGCAATCGTTGCAGCTGCACCATCAACTGTAAATCCAGCATAATCAAACGCAGGAACAAAATAAATTGTTGCAGCACTCACGCTGGAATCTGTTGCATCAATGTCAACAGATTTCACAGGCTGATCAGCGATCAGCACAGCACTGTTTGTTTTGATCTGGTAATCACCTTCAACATCAAGTGCTGTCAGCTTTGCAAGACCACTATTGCTGCTGTTCTGCAGCAGAATCAGTCCATACATGCTTATCAGATCTTCTTTTGTAATCGGTACGATTCTATCAGTATTGATCATTTCATTTACCACCTTTCATATCATCCAGTTGTGGTTTCATCAGTTCCAACAGCCCACTTGCCAGCTGCAACCTTCAGAACCTTGCCATTATCACTTGCAGTAACAGCAGGAAGTTCTGCTTTTGCTGCAAGTGCTGCAGTTACCTGTGTAGCAATGGCATTGATCATATCAGGAATCAGTGTGATGTCAGCAACATCAGAAGCTGTTCCACCAAGTGCAACATATAAACCTTTTAAAGATTCAACTGTGTTTCCCATGATCGCACCTTCCTTTCATCAGGAATTTTTCTTCTTAATCAGGTAATATCCAGTGGGATTCAGCACCTTGCCATCAACAACAACAAGTGCTTTGTCAACCCATTCATTTGCTTCTTCATCAAACCATCTGCGCATAGTAAAACCAAAGTTTTCATTGATCGCATATTCATCAGGCTGCCAGAAGATACCGATCACATCACCTGCAGAAGCAGAATCAAAATCAGGAAGGATATCAGGTTCAACAAGGGAAATATCACGACCAAAGAACCTGCCATTAGGATTCCTTGCATCACCATCATTCACTTCAAGGCCTGTTGCCTGCCTGAAAACAGGATTGCCATTAGCATCAGCCATGGTTTCAAGATAGGTTTCAACAGTGCTTAAAGGGAAAATGAATTCTCCTGCACGATAACCAAGCGGAAGCTTTGCAAAGAAATTCTTTCTCCAAGCTGTCCAGTCATTCAGATCTGCAGCACTCATACTGATGGAATTGGTAACTCTAGGATCATTCAGAATGCCAAGTGGCATACCGTTTCCAGTACCATTCACAATGGCCTGATCCATTGCTTCCAGATATGCAATTGCGATCACTTCAGCAATCTTTGCTTCAAACGCTTCCAGCGTTACGATGCTTGCAAGGAATGTCTGTGCCACCCTGATTTCTGCAACATGATAGCTGAACATGACTTTTGCCAGCGGATCAAGCTTCTGTCTGGGGGAAACAGTGCTTTCATTGATCCATTTGAAGTTTGCACGCAGTGCGCCAATAGGGAATTCCACACCACCTTTGATGTTCAGATGCCTTACCTTGTTGTAAAGGTTGCCATAACGCAGGCGCACAGTGTTGATCACCTGATTCATGATCGTCAGCGGAATTGCAGGTGCAGTGTCAACAGTGCTGATCGCATCACCAGCACGTACTGCAATAGGTGTGCCATTCTGCACATACTTCATGAATGCCTGTCTGTATTCCATGGTGTCATGCGGATCAACAGCATCACGCTGTTCTGTTGCACCAGTCTGTGTGGTAAAAGATCCATTCACATGCGGATTGTGAAGCTGCGCATTGGCAGGAACTGCAGAACGCCATTCACCAGATGCCTGCTGTTCAGCATTCTGCGCTGCCTGATCAGCTGCACGCTGTTCATCAGCTTCAATATCAGCCAGCTTCTGCTGTGCTTCTGTCAGTTCTTCCTGCAGCTTTTCAGCTTCAGCAGTCAGTGATCTAACTTCATTCACATCATTGCTTGCCTGAATTGCAGATCTGATCTCTGTGATTCTGTTTTTTCTCTTTTCAATAAGTTTCTTCAGGAAATCTTTCATTGTTGTTTACCTCACTTTTATAAGTGCATCAAATTTGACTTTCGCCAGTTCCAATTCACTATCCAGTGATCGCTTCGCACTATCCAGTGCTAACTTCGCATTATCCAATGCTTTTTTATTTCTAACACTGATTTCAGTATCTTCATAAGCAGGAAATGTAACTGCTGATACTTCAACCACGTTTGAAATCTTGTTAATATGTCTTGTCGGATGTTCAGATGCAAGATCTGTCCATTCTTCTTCATCCACACCAAACATAAATGACATGCCTGTGATATCACCACGCTTGATTGCTGAATACAGGTTTCTTGCATCTGAATTGTTTTTCACATCCAGATCAACACGAATTGCCAAACCTTGATCATCAGGCATTAACTGCATGGTGCTGTTTGCATTGTTGTTTCTGGATCTTGCCAGTGGAATTTTACTGATGTCATGATTCACAAGAAAGCGCACATCTTTCAGATCAGCTTTATCAAGCGCACCAGCTTCAATGATTTCATCAAAGAAACCAAGATTTGTTCTGCTGTTGTACACAATAGGCCTTCCAGTGATCACACCCATTTCAGCTTCATTCATATCTGCAGAAATATCAAAAGTATATGATCTCTGTTCAAATTCTTTTTTCATATCATCACCCAATGCCAAGTGTTGCTGTGCCAATGCCATCATGCGTGACAACCAGCACGCCACTGACAGCAGCACCTTTCAGATTTTCATTTACATAATCATCAATCTTGCCTGCAACAACATCTGCTTCATACTGCAGTGAAATGTTCGCAACAGTATCATCATTTGCCCACAGATTAGAAATTGCAGCAGGCAGAACAGGCATTGTTGTGCCATCGTATGTCATTGATGTATATGTATTGTTCGCAAAAGTGGAAGATGTGCTTGAAAGTTCAAGCTGTGGATAAACCACTTCATTATCAACTGTTATGCCACTGTCAGTCAGTTGCACAGATCCAGTGCAGCTTGTCACTGCTTTCTGTATCGTGAATGTTCTTGCACTGTTCCTTGCCACAATATAATCAGTTGTACCATCACTATAATTGATGATCAGCTGCACGTATGTAAAGCCTGTAACCTTGCCACTTGAAAGCGTATATGTTTGACCAATCACAAACATGTTTGCATCAAGTTCACAGTTTGTCATGGCATAAGTTCCAGTGGAAGTGCCAGAACACTGGATTGATCCATTTGACTGTTTATCAAATGTCACACCTTTTGAAACCACATGATCAGCAAGCAGATCAATCCTGAAAAGGTTCTTGTTTGTGATCGCAATGGAAGCTTCAGCAACTTCAACACCATCACCATCATACAGTGCCAAACTTTCAACAGCCTGTGGCACTGCATCAACCACATGAATGATCTGACCACTGGCAGTTGCAAGAATTTCACTTGCTGCTTCAATCGTGATGTCAACTGGTTCAGATCCATCATACAGGTTGCCATTGATCGTCAATGCTTCTGGATTAGGCAGCTGCGTTGGAATCAGATCATCAACCTGTTCTTTGGTGTAATAATTATCAGGATTGATCAGGCCTGCTTCATGGATCTGCTGCAAGATCTGTTCAATGATGTCAGCATTCTGCTGCACAACAGCATCAACTGTTTCAAGGCCTTCCAGCACTGGCAGTGAATACACAGTGGTGTTGAATTCCTGCACCACATCACCAGATCCATCATCTGCAAATTTCTTCAGGCACACAATGAACTTTGTATCACCTTTGTATTCACATGCAGTTCTGCCAACCAACCATGTGAATGTCATCAATGAAGGATCATCACCATCAACAGCAAGATCATCAACAATATAAATATCACCTTCATTATTGGCATTCAGATAATTGTTCCTTGCTTCAAATGTTGAAAGATCAAAACCACAATATTCTTTTGGCATTTGAAAAGGTATCTTGTTGACATCATCATCTGATTCAACACCAAGCAGTGTGATGCTGTCAGGAATCTGCATAGTGCGCAGATCATCATTAATCACAATATAATCAGGCATTGTCAACCACCCCTTCTTCACTGATCACTTCATCTTTGTTTTCATCAATAACATCCATCTTCACATGCCCAACTTTACCCATCTGATAATCATTTGCCATGTCAGCATCAACCCAGTTCAATGACATGAAGCGTTTTCCTTCCAGTTCAGGCAGTGGCACAAGACCAAACATAGTTCTTTTCTCATTCTCAAAAATGCCACCTGTTGGTGCAAGCAGGTTCACAAGTTCAATCTTCTGCTGAATCGTCATGAAAACAAGTTTCTTTGGATAGAATTCAATTCTGTTTCCAAAAGCTTTTTCACGACTGGTGAACATCTTTTTGGTGAATGCCTGTGAAATAGCAGTGATCAGTGGTTCAAGTGTTTTCTGATAGAATGCTTCATAGGTTTCTTTTGTATAATCACCTGTCAGAATTGGCAGTGGAATTCCCCAGTTGCGCAGGATCTTTTCATCAACAAATTTCAGTGTTGCTTCATCAACCAGCTGGATATCACGTGGAAATGGTGTGAATTCAGCTTTCAGATCCAGTGGAAGAATACCACTTTCACTGTTCTGCAGTTTCTGTTCCAGTTCTTTCACATTTTGTGCAACAGTCCCATCATCCAAAAGCGTGTTGTATTTGATGATTCCATTCACTGCATAACTGCTGTTCATTGCTTTTGCAATGCCATTCAGCAGTGTTGTGTTCAGGTTCAGTGTTGACAAAAGTGCTTCATTGTCTGGTTGTCCAAACCGATTACCACCCATGTATTCAGACAGTGAATAATTGTACTTGATATGTATAACATCATCGTATGGAATAGTGGTGGTTTCACCATTCCAGAACCAGAACTTCACAAACAGCCTGCCACCAGCATCTTCAATGAAATCAACCTGTGTTGGATTGATCGGATATAATGAATCATAATATCTGCGTTCAACACCAGTTTTTTCATCCACCCATGTGTAATATGTTGGAATGACAAAAGCGTTATAATTCATTAGCAGCAGCCATGCAATCTTTTCAATGAATTCACTGGTTGTCATCAACTTGTTTGGATTATCCAGAACATCCTGCACTGTGCTTTTCACAGGAACAGGATCATTGTTGGTATACCGAACATGCACAGGATTCAGCTTTTTCAGTTCATCCACAATGCATTTCAGTGCCTGCTGAACAACATCACTGGCGTAAATGTTCGTGCCAAACTGTGAATATATTGGTGTGAATCCATCAAATGTTGGTGCAAACCTGCTGTTCTTTGGTGCTTTTTTGAAAAATTTATCTAACCATCCCATTTCTTCACTTCACCTTTACAGCGCATTTCTAATATCTGTTTTGTATCGTCTAAGCATTTCATATGCCATGATCAGTGACAGTGTACCATCAATTCTTCTGGCAGCCTGTCCCTTGATTTTGATTGGCATAATGTGGCCTGTATCCCAAACCTGTACGCTGGTGTTCTGTAAACACCATTTATCAACAGGATTGTCATTGAAAGCAATCAACTGATCCAGAATATCTGCTTCAACCAAACGCATTGGTGATGAAAGCACGAACCTGTTCTGATAGATCATTTCATATTCAAAACCGTAATCATCCATACGCTTCAGAAATTCTTTTGCAAATCTCTGATCATATCCAACTTTGTATGTTCTGATTCCATGATCTTTGTACAGTTCTGCAAACCAATCAGCAACTGCTGACACATCCACTTCATTTCCTTCTGTGATCCTGATCAGGCCTTGTCTTGCCCATTCTGCATATTTTGCACCAGATTCTGTATCATCACTATTCTTCAGTTTGCTTTCTGGTATCCAGTACATCTGATGAATGTATTTTACAGGATCATCTGGTTTGATCATCAGGATCTTTGCGCTGCACATGTCAGTGGTTTCTGCCAAGTCTACGCCACCTAATGCAATTTTCCCATGGAAATCTTCAAGATTGAATACCCTTGAATACTCCAATAATTCGCCCATGATCCACGCTTCAGAATTGCTGACTTTAAAATTGAAATCTTTGGACAGTGTGAACATCCTATCAGCTTTGGATCTGCGTGCAGCATCCACCTGTTCACGCAGATAATCATACCTTTTCACAATTCCCAATGTTGGATTAGATTTCTGCC
>JAEIGA010007670.1_pt1 | contig 16376 bp, 15 predicted proteins | sample 9270691 | NCBI WGS metagenome assembly JAEIGA01 (sample SAMN17057246, study PRJNA624740) | gut metagenome | biome: biome; isolation source: fecal sample | host: Bos grunniens | place: China: Xizang | collected 2019
AAAATTGCAAAAGCAAATAATTGTGTTCACGCAGAATTGCTTGGTGATTTTTGTGCCACATTAAAAGGCATGGGATATTTTGATTCAATTTTGGACGCTTCAAAAAAATGCATTAAAAAGGTAATTCAAAACTACTAAAATGAAAATCCATAAAATTCCACAAACTATTCAAACTTTAATTTTTGATATTGATTCCACACTTTACACAAACAGCGCCTACGCTTACGAACAAGTTGATTGCCAAGTTAGGGAATTTGCAAAATTAAAAAATTTGACTTCTGATGAGGCTCGAAAACTTGTTTTTGATTTTAGAAAAAAGTTTGCCGAAGAAAATGGCGGAAAAAAAATTAGCCTTGGAAATCTTTTAACAAATTTTGGCATTCCAATTGAACAAAGTGTAAAGTGGCGAAATGATTTAATGCGTCCAGAAGATTTTTTAGTTCGGGATGAAAAATTAATTTATGAATTACAAATTTTGTCTAAAAAATATAAATTAATTTGCGTTACAAACAATCCTGTAAAACCTGCCAGAAAAACTTTGGAAGTAATTGGCATTTCTGATTTTTTTGAACACATTGTAGGATTAGACACTTGCTATAAATCAAAGCCAGCCCGTGAACCATTTGAAAAAGCCCTAGAACTAACAAAAACAACCGCGGAAAATGCAGTTGCAATTGGCGACCGTTATGATTTAGATATTGAACTTCCCCTTCGCATGGGCATGGGCGGAATTGAAGTTTCTGGCGTAGAAGATTTGTACGGGTTGAATGTAATTTTAGGGTAAAAAAGATCCTCGTGTCTAGCACGAGGATGACAATGTGTACAAAGATCCTCTGGTCAAGCCAGAGGATGACAAAAAACGACACCCCGTAGTGACGAAAAACTTCAGTTCATAATGCCACGTCACTGCAAGAATTATTACTACCCGTCACTGCGAGCGAAGTGTGGCAGTCCAGAAAATAAACTTGTCATTCCCGCACTTGATGCGGGAATCATTAGGTGTTCGCCCCCTAGAACAATCCAGAAATGCAGCCGTCGTCATCAACGTCAATGTTCAACGCAGCGGGAGCCTTTGGAAGTCCTGGCATTGTCATAATATCACCAGCCAAAGCAACAACAAATCCTGCTCCTGCATACAATAGAACATCACGAACAGGGAATGTAAATCCTTTTGGAGCCCCAATTAAAGTTGGGTCATGGCTAATTGAATTTTGAGTTTTTGCAATACAAACAGGAAGATTTTTGTAGCCAGCTGCTTCAAATGATTGCAATTTCTTTAATGCTGCAGGAGCAAAATCAACGCCGTCTGCACGATAAATTTCTTTTGCAATTTTTGAAATTTTTTCTGTAAGTGGCAAATCTAATTCATAAAGTGGATGATAATTTGCTTTTCCACTTTCTACAACTTCACAAACTGCTTTTGCCAAATCTGTAGTTCCGTTGCCACCTTTTTCCCAACCTTCAGAAAGAACAGCTTTTGCACCAACAGAATCACAAAGCTTTTTAATAAGTTCAATTTCTTCGTCTGTATCTGTAATAAATTTATTAATTGCAACAACAGCAGGAAGCCCAAATTTTGCAATATTTTCAATGTGAGTTTTAAGATTTTCAAAACCTTTTTCCAACGCAGCACAATCTTTTTTAGCCAAATCAGCTTTTGCAACACCACCGTGCATTTTAAGCGCCCTAATTGTAGCAACAATTACAACTGCACTTGGATTCAATCCTGCCGAACGACACTTAATATCAAGAAACTTTTCTGCACCCAAATCTGCGGCAAAACCAGCTTCTGTAACAACATAATCTCCAGTTGCCAAAGCACATAAAGTTGCGTTTACACTATTACAACCGTGAGCAATATTTGCAAAAGGACCCCCGTGAACAAAAGCAGGATTTTTTTCCAATGTTTGAACAAGGTTTGGTTTAATTACATCTTTTAATAAAGAAGCAATTGCACCAGTACATTTTAATTGACCAAAAGTAACGTTTTCTCTTGCGTAGTTTTGTCCAATAACAATGCTGTCAATGCGTTGTTTTAATTCAGAAATAGTTTTTGAAAGACAAATAATTGCCATAATTTCAGAAGCAACAGAAATTGAAAAATGATCTTCGCGTGGCACACCTTGCAAACGTCCACCAAGCCCAATTGTAATATTTCGCAAAGCTCTATCATTTAAGTCTACACAACGTTTCCAAGAAATTGTACGTGGATCAATGTTTAATTCGTTTCCTTGCTGCAAGTGATTATCTATTAAAGCTGCAATTAAATTGTTTGCAATACTAATTGCGTGAATATCTCCAGTAAAATGCAAGTTAATATCTTCCATTGGAACAATTTGTGCATAACCACCGCCACATGCTCCACCTTTTACACCAAAACAAGGTCCAAGACTTGGTTCACGCAAAGCAACAACTGTTTTTTTACCAATTTTATTAAGTCCATCAGCAAGCCCAATAGAAACTGTAGATTTTCCTTCACCAGCAGGAGTTGGAGTTACAGCTGTAACTAAAATCAATTTTCCAGGATTTGATTTAGCTTTTTCTTGCAATGTTTTTAATTCTGCAAAAGTAATTTTGGCTTTATAAGGCCCGTACATTTCAAGGGCATCTTCTTTAATATCAATTTTAGCCGCAATTTTTGTAATTTGTTCCATTTTGTTGCTTTGTGCAATTTCAATATCTGTCATAAAAACCTCATTTATTTGGGATATTACATTTTAACCTAGATACGATTTTTTAACAAGTTTTTAGCCTAAAAACATTACCAACTCGCGTTCCACAGTTCGGTAACCCTCAGCCTCCTCAGAGCCTTTTTCAAAGTCTCTTGCGGTGGCCCGCTGCGCGGCTGTTCCATGCTCGCGGCAGCAATAATCTACAAATAAAACAAAACTACCAATAATCTTAAAAATCTAAATATAGAAGTTGTGCGGTAATTTCTTAATCTCTCAACCTAGAAAAATCAAAATGACTATGTTATAATCCTTTCTAGTTTGAGGTGATTAATGACAATTGCGGATTTAAAAATTGGAGAGACGGGAATTATAAAATCTGTTGGCGGGCAAGGAGAACTTCGCCAGCACTTTCTTGATATGGGAATGATTCCCGGAGAAAAAGTAACACTTATAAAACACGCTCCAATGGGCGACCCTTTAGAACTAAAAATCTTTGGCTATGAACTAACACTTAGAAAAGCCGATTCTGCGCAAATTGTTATTGAACCAATTGAATCAGAAAAATCAAATAATTTTGTAGAAACTGTTCCTACAAAAGACCAAATCGAATTAAAAAATCAAAATCAAAAAAATCAGAAAAAAAAATCATCTTACACAGAACATCCTGGATTTGGAGAAGAAGGAAAGTATCATCAAAAAGAAAGTGAAAATCCTTTGCCAGGTGACGCAATTTTAACTTACGCTCTTGTTGGAAATCAGAATTGTGGAAAAACAACTCTTTTTAACGCGTTAACCGGAAGCAACCAGCATGTTGGAAATTTTCCTGGTGTAACAGTAGACAGAAAAGATGGTGTAATTAAAGGTTATCCAAATACTTTAATTACAGATTTACCAGGCATTTATTCAATGTCGCCATATACAAGCGAAGAAATAGTTTCGCGCAATTTTGTTCTAAAAGAAAAGCCAAAAGCAATAATCAATATTTTGGATGCAAACCTAATAGAACGAAATCTTTATTTAACAATGCAACTTTTGGAACTTGATATACCAATGGTTATTGCTGTAAATATGATGGATGAAGTTACAGGGAATGGTGGAAGTATTGATATTAATGCAATGGAAAAATTGCTTGGGGTTCCTGTAATTCCAATTTCGGCGGCAAAAAATCAAGGTGTAGACGAACTTGTAAAACATGCAATTCATATTGCGCATTATCAGGAAAAACCAATTCCCCAGGATTTTTGTAACAAAGATGATTCTAGTGGTGCTGTGCATCGAGCAGTTCACGCAGTTATTCACTTAATTCACGACCACGCAGAAAGAGCTCAAATTCCTGTTAGATTTGCTGCAAGTAAAATTATTGAAGGCGACAAAATTATTTTAAACGAACTTGATTTAGATTTTAATGAAATTGAAATGCTTGAACATATTGTTTTGCAAATGGAAAAAGAAAGTGGTTTAGACAGAAGTGCAGCCATTGCAAAAATGCGTTTTTCTTTTATCAATAAAATTTGTTGTGAAACTGTAATAAAACCAAGGGAGAGCAAAGAACATAATCGCAGTCAAAAACTAGATAAAATCTTAACTGGAAAATTTACAGCAATCCCTGCCTTTATATTGATTATGGCTTTGGTGTTTTTTTTAACTTTTAACGTAATTGGCGCTTTTCTTCAGGCAGTGTTAGAAAGTGGAATAGAAAGTGTTACACAGGGCGTTAGTTCATTTTTATTAAAATTTAATGTAAATCCGGCATTATATTCATTAATTATTGATGGCATTTTTTCTGGAGTAGGGGCTGTCTTAAGCTTTTTGCCTATTATTATTACATTATTTTTCTTTCTTTCGCTCATGGAAGATTCTGGTTACATTGCCCGCGTTGCGTTTGTTATGGATAAATTATTAAGAAAACTTGGTTTGTCTGGCAGAAGTATTGTTCCTTTGTTAATTGGCTTTGGTTGTACAGTTCCTGCTGTTATGGCAACAAGAACGCTTCCAAGTGAACGTGACAGAAAAATGACAATTTTGCTCACACCATTTATGAGTTGTACGGCAAAACTTCCAATTTATGCTTTTTTTGTAAGTGCTTTTTTTCCAAAAAATGGCGGACTTGTAATGATTATTTTGTACTTGCTTGGAATGTTTGTTGGGGTGCTTGTTTCTTTGTTATTAAAAAAGACTTTGTTTAAAGGAGAAGCAGTTCCTTTTGTAATGGAATTGCCAAATTACCGTTTACCAACATTTAAAAATACAACTTTGTTGTTATGGGAAAAAGCAAAAGACTTTTTGCAACGTGCATTTACAATAATTTTTTTAGCAACAATAGTTATCTGGTTTTTGCAAAGTTTTGATGTCCATTTTAATCTTGTAGAAGATTCAAAAGATAGTATTCTTGCTACAATTTCTGGGTTTATGGAACCAATTTTTAAGCCAATTGGTCTGGGGGATTGGCGAATTTGTACATCCTTAATAACAGGTTTTATTGCCAAAGAAAGCGTTGTTTCTACAATAAATATTCTTTTTGGTTCCCAAGCAATAACTTCGGTGTTAAGTTGTGTTTCTGCAATGAGCTTATTAGTGTTCTGTTTGTTATACACTCCTTGTGTCGCAGCAATTTCTTCAATAAAACGAGAGCTTGGTGTAAAATGGGCAATTACAGTTGTTTTGTGGCAATGTGTAATTGCTTGGCTTTGTTCTTTTGTTGTTTATTTTGTTGGAAACTTATTGTAAAAATTGTTTTAGTTTTATTTTGTTAAAATACAAACAAAATATTCGGAATTATCTGAAAGTGGAGTTTTGTCATAATCCGAATAAAATTCCACAGAAGAAAAATTTAATTCCTTAGCAAAACTTTTAACTGTTTCAATTCCTAGTGGAACTACAGTTTCATCTTTTGCAATTTTCTTTTGTTTGCCATCTGCAGAAATAATATTTGTATTTAATTTGTATACAAGATTCTTTTTGTCTTTTACAAAAGAGCCATGCAAAACGCCTCTAGTACAAATTCTTTCTGAAATTTCAATGGAATCAAATTTGAAATTTACTTTTGAAAAATTATACAAGCTTAATACTAATTTTCCATTTTCTGCCAAAAGCATTTTTGAATCAAAAAAGAACTTTTTAATTAAAGTTCTGTCTTTAAAAAATATAATTCTACCGTCCAGGCAGTAAATTAAATCAAAATAATTTTTTCCTAAATATCTTCCAATATCCATTGGGTCTAAGTTAAAAATACGGAATCTGTTGTTTTGTAATGATTGCCGTTTAGTAAGTAAGGATGTAAATTCAGGATATTTATCAATAATTGTAATGTCGTAGTTTTGAGGTAAGTCTTCCACCCCAATAGCAGTACCGGCTTCAACACTTAAAACTTTTGGATTTGTTTTTGAAGAATCTATATAACTTTTAAGCAATTTGTTGTGGCTTGCACTAAATGGTACAAAATCTGAGTAATAATCTATCCAATTGTTAACATAAATCATAGTAACAGTATAAAACTTTTATTAAGAATTTCAAGAAGATGTATTTTTTAAAATCTTTACAACTAATTAATTTTCCAGCGGTTATTATTGTCCAAATAAAAACGTTTTGCATTTACTTCCAATAAACGACCATCATCTCCAAACATTTTTATCATAGAAGTTAATAGATTTACTTCGGTAATCTTAAAATTTGTTCCGTCGTAGTAAACACTAATTCCCTCTTGTGGTAATTTTTTTCTAGCTTCGTTGTACCAATCACATTCATAAGATAAACAACAAAGAAGTCTTCCACATTGTCCAGAAATTTTCATAGAGTTTAAAGAAAGATTTTGATCTTTAGCCATTTTTATAGAAACAGGACGCAATTTATCAGAAACAGAATGACAACAGAATGGACGACCACAAACACCAAGTCCTCCAGTTATTTTTGCTTCATCTCTTACACCAATCTGACGCAATTCAATGCGCATTTTAAAAATTGAAACTAAGTCTTTTACCAACTCTCTAAAATCAACTCTGTTATCTGAACTAAAGAAAAATAATGCTTTTGGTTCTTCAAACAAAAAGTGTGTTTCAATAAGTTTCATGTCCAATTTATGTGCAGCAACTTTTTCCTTAAAAATAGGAAAAGCTTCCTTTTCTTTTTGAATTAATTCTGCGCGTTTTTCTAAATCTTCTTTTGTAACTTTTCTGTCAACAGTAACAATGTCATCAAGTTTTATACCAATTGGTTTTTTTGATAATCCCATTACTTTTGCAATATCCTTCCCATAGCGAGTTGGAATTACTACATAAGATCCAATTTCCAATTCTGAATTGTCTGGCATTTTTGCATAAACTGTTTCGCTAGAATAATCAAGTTTAAGCTGATATAAAGGGTAATCAAAAACAAGATTTTCAGTTTCCAAAAGTTCAATATCGTTATCTTCTAAAGCTGCAAGATTTTCTGTGTCGTTGTCTATATTATTTACAAATAAATCGCTCATATTCTACTTCCGTCTTTATAATATACATTTTAAGAAGATAAAAAGTCTATAATTAAACCTCTTATTTCATTCATTTGTGCCAAAGTTTTTAAATTATTTTGCTGGTTCATTAACATATCTCTTGTTAAAGCATCCAACTTTTGATTAATTGCATTAATTTTTACTTTTTTAATTTCCATTACAGGTGGCAAAGAAAATGTTGAAAAAGAATTTTGTGAAGACGCCCTTGGTTTTCTTAATTTTCTTGATTGTACAGAAACTTCAAAATTATTTAATACAACAAACTTTACAAATTGTTGAACAGCATTTTTAAATTCAAGAATGTTTTCTGAATCTGGAGATTCTGCAAATTTATCACCTAAAACATCAACTTTATCTTTTAAATACAAGGCAGCATCTTCAATTGACATATCTGCAATTTCAGCCGGAAAACCTTGTAATTCAAATTCAGATAGTTCATTGCTTTTTTTTAGAACTTCGCTAAACTTAATTTTTTTTGTTGTGATTTTTTCTTTTTTTTCATTTTTAGCTGCATTTGCAACAGTGTTTTGTATTCCAGAAAAATAAAAAGATGAACCTAAAGGATTTATTTCACTCATTAAAGGGAAACCTTTTCAATAATTGCTTTTGATTGCAAATATTTTGAAGTAGCTAATTCATAATCTTCATCATTTCTAATAGAAATGCATTTTCCATTAATTATAGCCGAATCTTCAATTTGAACTTTATGTGAAAGAATGTCTCCTATAACAACAGATTCTTCCAAAACTTTTACGCTTTCTGTTGCAAAAATGTTACCAAGAATAATTCCGCCCAAAATAATAGATTTTGCAGTGATGTTTCCTCTAATTCTTGCATTTTCACCAACAATGACATTACCATCTGTTTCAAGGTTGCCGTCAATATCGCCATCAATACGAACAAATCCGTTTACTTTTACATTGCCTTTAATTTCAGAACCTTTACCAATAATTGTGTTAATGGAAATATCATCTATACGAAGTGCCATAAAAACCTATTTTGCCAATTTAATATTAATATATTTTGCTGGGTCAACAACATCAGACCCAATGTGAACTTCATAGTGAAGGTGAGGTCCTGTTGAAATACCTGTATTACCAATTGTTCCAATTACTTGACCTTGTTCAACTGTTTGTCCTTTTTTTACACGAACAGAATTAAGGTGCGCGTATCTTGTATAAATACCATGATTGTGTTTAACAATAATGTAGTTTCCAAAACTACTGTCAAAAGTTACTGTTACAACTTGACCAGACGCTGTTGATAAAACTGCATCACCAGATCTCCATGTAGAAAAGTCCAACCCTTTGTGAATGTACCAGTTTCCATTAATTGGGTGCACATTAGGTCCAAATGCCATAGAAATATGATAATTTGGATTTTTTACAGGACAAATACTTGGAATTTCTGTAAACAAGTCTTGTTGTGTTTTAAGCATTTTTCCAATTTGTTCAATTGGTTCAACGGCGCCTTCCAAATAAGAAGTTAATTCTTTTATATCAACAAGTTCTGGAGAAGCTCCATTACTAATATTTTTTGTACTGAATAAAGACGCCAAGTCGCTATTTGAAACTGAAGATTGGCTGTTTTGTTCAACTTGTGCAATTCCAAGCAAAGAAAGTGATTGTGAAAGTGAAACTTGGAATCGTTTTGCAGCCTGAAAAAGATTTGCATTTTCGTCTCTTAATTCATCTAAACTTGCAAGAGTTTCTCTATTTTGTTCTAGAAGAGATGATATTTCACGGTCTACAGTTGCAGATTTTTTATTGTAATAGAAGAAAGATGTTAAAACGCCAACTAATAAAAGAATGCTTAAAGATAAAGCAAAAATGTTTGTTTGGAAGTTTATAACTTTTGTTTGTGAGTGAGGAACAATCATAATTGTAAGCTTGTTATCAAAAACTTTGAATAATTTTACAAAGAAAGTTCCAATTGATTTAAAGAACGATCCAAAACCTTTTGATACATTTGAAGCGAAACGTTTTTCTATTTTTTTAAATGCTTTTTGTGTTCTTGGCAATTATATTTCCTCACTGTCATAAAAAAGACAATTATTAAAAATTATAACATAGGAAGTTCTTTTATGTCAAATATAACGCTTTTTTTGCAGAAAAATAAGTAAATACACTTATCTTTCCATAAACATTCAAAAATTATCATTGACGATAAAATAAACCTATGTTATCTTTATCGAAGAATATTTGTTGTTTAATTAATTGAGTTTTTACAATTAATTTTTTTTCTCGGAAAATAAGGGGCTTTTTTTTGGTCTCTTATATTTTTTAACATTCGCGGTTAGCATAAGGTTGGCATAAGTAAAAAATAAAGTTTTTATGTAACAATGCTTCTGCGAAGTTTTTTTATATAAAACAGATTAGTGTTGAATTTAGGAGGCATAATAATATGAAATTGTTTGATACACATGCTCACATTGGTTTGATATATGAAAATCCAATGGATCAATTAAAGGTAATTATTCAAGCAAAGCAAGCTGGAGTTCAAAGAATTGTTAGCATAAATAATAGTTTGCATGATTTTGAAAAAGTATACAAAAATATCAAAGCAATTCCAGGTATCTACCATGCAGTTGGTGTTGCTCCTTCTGAAGTTACAAATCCTGGTGCAGACTGGATTAATACAATAGAAAAAAATCTTGAATTGCCAAACGTAGTTGCAGTTGGTGAAACAGGTTTAGATTATTATAAAAATTTTGGGGATAAACGTTCTCAAATTGAATTATTCATTACTCAGTTGGAAATAGCACAAAAACACAATCTTCCTGTTATTATCCACAACAGAGAAGCTGGTTCTGATTTGTACGAAATTTTGTCTGAACGTATTCCTGATGCAGGTGCAATTTTGCATTGTTATTCAGAAAATGCAGAATATGCAAAAAAATGTTTAGATAAAAATATTTGGTTCAGTTTTGCAGGAAATTTAACATATCGCAATGCAAGAAATCTTCACGAAACTGTATTAAATATTCCAGTTGATAGAATCTTAATTGAAACAGAAAGTCCATTTATGATTCCTGCTGAATTTAGAGAAAGAAAAAGAACAATGCCAGCTTATCTACCTTCTACAGCCAAGTTCCTTTCAGAAATGTTAGATATGGATTTAGAAGAATTAAGCGAACAACTTTGGACAAATAGTTGTAAAGCATTTAATATTCCAGAGTAATTTATGTCTTTGTATCATCCAGTAAAAATTGGGAACATTGAATTAAAAGGAAATCTCTTTTTGGCACCAGTTGCTGGTTATAGCGATTCGGCATTTCGTTCTGTTTGTATTGAAAATGGTGCGTGTTTTACTTATACAGAAATGGTAAGTGCCGAAGCGTTAGTGCGAAAAAATATCAAAACAGAAACTTTAATGGCCAGGGCTTTTAATGAAGACGCTTATGCTGTTCAAATTTTTGGTGGTGACTGCGATTCAATGAAAGAAGCAACTCACATTGTTTTGGAAAAATCAAAATGTGAATGTATTGATATAAACTGTGGTTGCCCTGTACCAAAAATTGTAAAGTCTGGAGCTGGTTCAGTCTTAACAAAAGAACCTGAGCTTTTGTACAAAATTGCTAAAACTGTTGTAGAAGCCGCTGGTGGCGTTCCCAAAGATGGTGGAGTTCCTGTTACTGTAAAAATTCGTTCTGGATGGGATAAAAAAAGCATTACTTGGAAAGAGGCGGCACAAGCGGCGTTGGACGCTGGTGTTAGTGCAATAACAATTCATCCAAGAACAAGAGCCCAAGGTTATGAAGGATTATCTGACTGGGGCATAATGAAAGAACTTGTGGAATTTATTGATGGCAAAATTCCTGTTTTTGGTTCTGGAGATTTGTTTAAGCCAGAAGACGCAAAACGAATGTTAGAACAAACTGGCGTTGATGGAGTTATGTTTGCTCGTGGGGCCATGGGAAATCCTTTTATTTTTAAGGATGCAACATCATTGTTAACTACTGGAGAATACGAACCTGTTCCTGCTGAATATAGAATTAAAACAGGTTTTGCCGAATTAGAAAGACTTGTAAAAGAATCTGGTGAAAAACACGCTTGTATGGAAATGCGAAAACGATTTGCAGCATATTCAAAAGGAATTCAAAATGGGGCGGCTTTAAGAGCTCAAATTGTTCATGCAAGTACAGTGCAAGAGTACGAGCAGATTTTTTCTTCATTGCTAAAATAGGATATCTCTGATATAATTGTAATGTTAGGTGGGATATGGGATTTTTTAAGGCTTTTTCAGATTTTATAGGCTCGTTTTTTAATAAATCGTCGCCAGAAAATCAAAAAAAGCAGCAATTAAAAAAATTAGAACAAGAATTAAAAGAATGTCAACTTTCAATTTGTAAAAATGGTTTTTTACAACCTAATTTTGCTGAAGCGCTGTACACACTTTACAAATTTACAAAGCCATTAGATGATTTATTTTCTCAAACAGTAAGTCCAAACGATATGCCTAGACAGCATCGTTTTGAAGCCCAACTAATTTTAACAGGTTATTCACCAGAATATCAGGATATTATAGAATCATTATCTTTTGAAAATAGAAAAAGCGAAGTGCTTTCCGAAAAATCAAACATAGACAGAGTTTATTTCCATCAAAAATCACAATTGGAAAAAGTAATAAAAGAATTAAATACAGATATTTTTAAAAAAATGGATGCAGATATTTTATTACTGCGCCGATTTGTTGAATTTTGTAGATATAATTTTGTTACTTTTTTGCAATTATTTGATTCATCATTTATACCTTCAAGTTTTAGTTATTCACCAACTTATAAAGAAGTGCCAATTTTAAAAGTTCAAAATTTACTTGAAGATTTGTATTATTATACAGCAGATTTATCTGTAAATATGACTATGGCGAATGAGATTCTTGCTTTGGCGCAGTTAAGAAAAGGCACTGACCTTTCGGATACCGAAGTTGAACGCATAATGGGCTGTTTAAAGAAAATTAATTATGTTTTAAAGAAAGTTTTAACTCAAGATGTTTTATTACTTTTAATTAGATATTGTAAAGAAGATTCTACTTTTGAACCTGAAAAAGCTTTGTATACAGGTTCTCCAAGACAAGAATTTGCTCAAATGTTACAAACAAAATTTGAAGCAGAAGAACAAAGAATAAAGTCTGAAATTCAAGATGAACAGATTACTGAAGAGTTGAATAATTTGTTTGAAAATATGCAGTTGGAAAATGTTTTTGGTTATGATAATGAACATAATGTTTTGTTGCAAAAAGAAACTTCTTTGTCTTTAATGTGGGTTTTGCCTTTTAGAATTTTAAAAACATTTATAAAAAATTATGTTCCTGCAACTTTACAGGCTTTGTTAAATGATATCGTTATAGAAGGATTTTTTAATAATCCAACTTACAAGAGTAATTTTTCTTCGGTAGTGTTTTCCGTTGGTAATTCTGTTGGTGTAATGGACGAATTTGAATCAAGCTTTAAAACTGGTCAAAAAAATAATATAGCAATTTTGGAAAGTTATGTAGAAGATAGCAAAAAGGATAAAGATTTTTATTTAAAATTGGAAAAAATGGTAATTCAAATAAATAATGAGGCACATAAAATTTTGCAATCTGAAGTAGCTCAATTAGGTATTTTATATAAATTCTTGGATGAATTGTTGGCAGATGCAAAAAAACCTTCTGGTGAAATTATTTCTAACTTAAAAATTTTGATGATGTCTTCAAGAAACAGAGAAAAAACAATGTTTTTGGAACAAAAAATTAATAATTGGAAAATATTTTTTGATATTATGAAAAATTATGTTATTATAAATAGTAATGTGGAGATTCACTCGTGAGTAAAATTAGAAAATTAATAAAGAACAATGTTACTCAAGAAATTGAAAAACAATCTCAATCGGCAGATTATGAACACCTTGAACAAGTAATTCAATTTGAAAAGCAAATTTATGATTTAGAGCAATTGTTAGATATTGCAAAATCATTCTGTCAGGAACTTGATTTTAACAATTTGATGGAATCGATTGTATATATTTGTATGGCTCAAATGCATACATTAGGTGCAGAAATTTTTGTTCGCGATTTATTATTAAACGAAAAACTTGTTTTGGAAACTTCAAAGAATTTATTTTCTAATGAAGAACGTTTATCCTTGTTAATCGATTCTCCTGTAGTTTCAAAACTTGGGGAATTAAATAGACCAATTTCTTTAGAAGAATTAAAGGCAAGTGTTGATGACGAAGATTCTATCCGTGTTTTAGAATGTTTGTCTCCTACGCTGATTGTTCCTTTAATTCAAAAAAATCACTTGAATGGTGTTTTGCTTTTGCAAGAACGTATTGCAATTGAAGACGATACTTCTTATACAGACTATGAAAAGAATCTTGTAATGTCCATAGCATCTTTAGCTTCGGTTGCAATTAATAACGCTTCTTTGCTTGAAATATCTTCTACAGATATGATGACACATCTTAAATTAAAGTTTTATTTCTTTAATGCATTAACTCAGGCAATAGACACTGCTGTTGTAGATAATACTAAGGTTGCTGTTCTAATGTTTGATATTGATTTCTTTAAGAAGTTTAATGATACTTATGGCCACGAATGTGGTGACTTTGTATTAATTGGTGTTGCTGAACAAATAAAAGGTAGTCTTAGAGAAATTGATATTGCAAGTAGATATGGTGGTGAAGAATTTACTGTTTTATTAAACAATACTGCAAAAGAAGAAGCCATGCTTGTTGCAGAACGAATTCGTTTAAAAATAGAATCTCACGATTTTGTTTATAATGGACAACACCTAAAAGTAACTATATCAGGTGGAGTTTCTGTTTTTGATTCAAAGAAAAATCCGGTAAAATTACCAAATGAATTTATAAACCAGGCAGATCAGGCTTTGTATGAAGCAAAACAAAATGGTAGAAATAGAGTTACTTTGTTCAAATCAAAATAGTTATATTTAGTAGTAATATGAAAACTAGAAATCCATTAAGAAGGCCCTTTGAATACAAATATAAAAGATATTCTTTGTATATTATTTTAATAAATACAGTGCTTTTTTTCCTTTCTCCGTATTTTCCAAGAATTGATATATACCTTCCTCTTAATCCCATTGCAATTTTAAAATACAAAATGTATTGGCAATTTGCTACTTATATGTTTGTTCACGGAAGTTTTTCACATTTGTTTTTTAATATGCTTGGGCTTTTGGTGTTTGGCCTTCAAGTAGAAAAAACAATTGGTTCAAAGGAATTTTTACTTTTTTATTTTTTGACAGGAATTTTTAGTGGGCTTTGTTCTTTTGGATACTATTATTTTACAGGACAGTTCAACGTAAGTTTACTTGGAGCAAGTGGTGCTGTATATTCCATTTTATTTGCTTATGCTGTTTTGTATCCTCGCTCTACTTTTTTAGTTTGGGGGATTATTCCAATTCCTGCGCCAATTTTAGTTTTAATATATACAATCATTGAACTTGGAAGTCAAATTTTTACAAATTCAAATGTTGCGCATTATACACACTTATTTGGCTTTTTTACAGCGTGGTTATATTTTGTAATAAGAATGGGAATTCATCCAATAAGAATATGGAAAAACGCGTATCGTTAATTTTTTTGTTTAGTTTTTTTTTATTTTCTCTTTTTTGTCAAACACCTTCAATTGTGGAACATATTAGAATTCCCCTTTGGGCAGAACTTGATGCGTATCCGGAATTATTGCAAGATTCAAATGTTGATGCTGAAAAATATCCTGTTGAAAGAATAAAAGAAGTAGCTCCGTTTTTAATTTCTGGAATGGTTTATGGGTGGGATTTTGTTTATACACCATCGGATAAGGCGCGAGGTGTAGAAGAATATTTTGAATTAACAGAAAAAAAACTTTATGATGTGGAATTAATGGGAATTTCATATTCTTCACCTTGGGTTCAAGACAACAAATTGAATTGTTGGTGCGAATATACAAGAACAGAAAGCCAAATACAAAATTATAACTTGTGGGCTTCAATTCAAAATCCGACAATACAGGGAATTGGTATTGGAAAAATTAGTGATGGTTTTGACGGAATTACGGCGGCTGCAAAAGATGCTGTAAAAAAGGCTGTTCGTGAATACTATAGAAATGTAATAAAGAATAAGCCAAAGGAAATAACAGGTTCTGTTTTGGTTAGAAATCAACCTTTATTAGGAATTGATGCTGGGAAATACAGAATAAAACTTGATTTTTTCTTAGAATGTGGTAGAATAAAATACTATAAGGTGTTTTAAGACCGGGAGGTTTTTAATATGAAAAAATTATTAGTTCAAACATTATTTATTTTTGGTTTGTTAGCAGGCGCTTTTGCACAACCAATGTCAGATATTGATGATGTTTATAACGAAGGAAAATTTGAAACTGAAAAAACAAAATTGGAAATAATTATTCCAGAAGATCAACATACAACTGATAAAAATGCGGATGTTAGAATTGAATACTTTCCTTTGTATGATGAAGTAAGAATTTATTACACAACACTCTATGTAACTTATGATAGAGCGGAAGCTATGAATACAGTTTTGGCTTGTTTACAAGATTTCCAAACTCGTTTTAGCGCAAGTAAAGACTATCATTACACAGAAGATAGTGATAATAAAAAAGGTTTTGCATACTATCGTTCTTATCAGTATTTAAGACCAGATGTTGAAAAATTTTCTAAAGATGATAAAGGTCAGAGAAAAGCACATTATATTTCTCACGTAAAATTTATTAAATAGGGTATTTTTATTTTGTGAAAAATACTGTATAATATAGCCGTGTTTTCTGTTTAATGAAGACCGGCTATTTTTTTTTAATCATAAAAGAATTAATAAAAGATTTTATATAAAAGGTAAAAAAAATGGATATTAAAAACATTATCAAAAATCTTCACCCACTTGAAATTAAAGTTTTGTTAAATTATTCAAGCAAAGATGAACTTACATCAGAAAAACTTCAAAAAGAATTAGATTACAAAGAAGGTCACGCAAATCAAGCGTTTTCATGGCTTTCTGGAAAAGAACTTTTAAAAGAAACTAAACGTATTCCACATACATTTTATGAAATTACAGATATGGGTAAGGCTCTTTCTGAAACTGGTACTGTTGAAGAACGTATGGTTGCCTACTTAAAAGATAATGGTGCAAAACTTATGCCAGAAGTTGCTGCTGGACTTGGGCTTGAACAAAAAGACGTTGGTTCGGCTTTTGGACCTTTAGTAAAAGAAGGCGTTC
>JAEIGA010007671.1_pt1 | contig 16375 bp, 13 predicted proteins | sample 9270691 | NCBI WGS metagenome assembly JAEIGA01 (sample SAMN17057246, study PRJNA624740) | gut metagenome | biome: biome; isolation source: fecal sample | host: Bos grunniens | place: China: Xizang | collected 2019
ACAAGAAATCATTGACAAAGCAAATATCGGAAGAACAACTTTTTACGCACATTACGAAACAAAAGAATCCCTTTTGGAAGATTTATGCACAGAACTTTTTGGTCACATTATTGATACAGCAAAAGGAATTCCCCACGGTGGTTATCATTTTTCATGTGGAAATTCAAACGACTCAGTATTTTTGCATCTTTTAAGACACTTGCAAGAAAATGATTACAACATAATCCAACTTCTTTCGTCTCAGAACAACGAAATATTTTTACAATATTTTAAATCCAATTTGCAAAACTTAATTCAAATTCAGTTTGATAAAAAAATCATAGCGCAAAAATCAAATTTACCAGAAAATTATTTAATTCATCATATTTCTTCGTCCTTTGTAAACACAGTCAGCTGGTGGATTTCCCAAGGAATGAAAGAATCTCCTGAATTGATAACAGAATATTTTCTAAAAACAATTCAATCTCTAGTTTAATTTATTCAAGTTACTTTTATTTATTATTATGATATATTTACAATTATGAATTCAAAAATCACACCATTTGATACAAATAATTTTTCCCAACTTGTTGATTTTGTAAAAGATATGTGGACTTTTTCCCAATGGGAAGAATCTTTCAGAAAGTTTTATGCAGAAATCATTTTAAGGAACAATTTCTTTAAAAATGGCCTTACTTTTCAGATTGCAGAAAAACACAATGCTACAACTTCAGAAAAATTAAATTCAGTAATATTTTTTCAGAAAAAAGCGGACACAAACAATATTAACCAATGGATTTTAGAAAATTCAAACACTTTTAATGAATCACAAAAAGAAAGCACAAAACTTTGCATAGAATATCTTTCATATATGGATTCAAAAGTTCATTCACTAATGAATGATGATGATATTAAATTGTCACTTTTTGTAAGTTGCAAAAAAGGCTTTGGTTCAATTATTTTTGAAGAACTCTGGAATTACTTAAAAGAACAAAACTACAAAAACATGTACCTTTGGACAGACTGTGAATGTAATTGGGAATGGTATATAAAAAATGGATTCACTCTAATAGAAGAATCCACCTACGAAAAATTCAGTAACAACGATAAAAAATACACAACATACATTTTTAAGAAAACCATATCTTAATTGTATTTTTTATCACAACAAATTCATAAAAAAAAGAGGAACTATCTAATTAGACAGTCCCTCTTTACTAATATTAGAAAAACTTATTTGTTCAAATATTCAACAACAAGTTCACCCATTTTTTTAGTACCAACAAGTTTACCGCTTGCTTTTACTGCTTCAATATCGCCAGCAATATCACCTGTTCTCCAACCTGCATCAAGAACTGCGTTTACAGCGTTTTCTACATCTTTTGCTTCTGTTTCAAGACCAAAACTGTAACGAAGTAACATAGCAGCAGAAAGAATTGTAGCCAAAGGATTAGCCAAATCTTTTCCTGCAATATCAGGAGCAGAACCGTGAATTGGTTCATAAAGTCCAGGACCTGTTCCATCACCTAAAGATGCTGATGCCAACATTCCAATTGAACCTGTAATCTGGCTTGCTTCATCAGAAAGAATATCACCAAACATATTGCTTGTTGCAATAACATCAAACTGGCGTGGATTACGAACCATCTGCATAGAAGCATTATCAATATACATATATGAAAGAGTTACATCAGGATAATCGCCTTTTACATCTTCTGCTACACGGCGCCACAACTGTGATGAATTCAAGATATTAGCTTTGTCAACTACGCAAAGTCTTTTCTGGCGTTTTTGTGCATATTCAAAGCCCATACGAATAATTCTTTCAACTTCAGGGCGAGTATATTTTTCTGTATCCCAAGCTGTATTCTGATCTTCAGAAGTTCCTCTTTCTCCGAAGTAAATACCACCTGTTAATTCACGAACGATAAGAATATCAAGCCCATCGCCTACAATTTCATCTTTTAATGGACAAGCATCTTTTAACTGTTTCCACATAACAGCAGGGCGCAAATTTGCAAAAACTTTCATTCCACCACGAAGTCCAAGCAATGCTTTTTCTGGACGAATTTCAGAAGGAAGATTATCCCATTTTGGTCCACCAACAGCACCAAGCAATGCAGCATCACTATTTAAACAAATATCAAGCTGTTCCTGTGGAAGTGGTTTTCCGAACTGATCAATAGCAACTCCACCAGCAATAACATTTTTATAAGAGAATGAGTGACCATATTTTTTTGCAACAACATTCAAAACATTTACAGCTTCTGCAACTACATCAGGACCAATTCCATCACCAGGAATTAAAGCAATAGTCTTTTCCATTTTATTCCTCTATTTTGTAAAATCTTTAATTATACTAATTATATTTTAATTATACTAAAGTTGAGCCTTATAATCAATAAGACTAATTTCGGCGTAAATGCTTTTCGATATCTTTTATAAGTTTATATTCAAAAGAATCACACAAAGCAAGCCAAGATGCTTCCATAACATCACTAGAAACACCAACTGTTGTCCAAGAATTATTTCCGTCAGTACTTTCGATTAATACACGAACACGGCTAGCAGTTGCAGATTTTCCATCAAGAACACGAACCTTATAATCTGTAAGACGAATCTGTGAAACAGCTGGATAAAATCTACACAAAGCTTTACGCAATGCAATATCCAAAGCGTTAACTGGTCCGTCACCTTCACCTGCAGTAACTTCAATTTGACCGTCAACTTCAACTTTGATTTGAGCACAAGCACAAACGCCTTCTTCTGGACGAGGATTTACACCATTTGTTTGATAATAATGAAGTTTAAAGAAAGGCTGATAACGACCAATCATTTTTCTTGCCAAAAGTTCAAAACTACCGTCAGCGCCTTCAAATTGATAACCTTCAAATTCTAGTTGCTTCATTTTTTTCATAATGTCGCCAACAACAGGATTATCTTTTGAAATCATTGGATCAATTTTCTGGATTTTTTCAATAATTGTTGCACGACCTGCAACTTCACTCATCAAGAATACGCGCTGATTTCCAACTGCTTCTGGATTAATATGTTCATAAGCAGAAGGATTTTTCAAAACTGCATCAATATGCATTCCTGCTTTATGACTAAATGCACTTCCACCAACAAAAGGAAGTTGTGTATTAAGAGAAACATTTGTAATTTCAGCAACACGCTTTGCAATTGGTGTTAATTCCTGAAGTTTTTCATCTTCCAAACATTTGTAACCCATTTTTAATTGCAAACAAGGAATAATAGAACTTAAGTTTGCATTTCCTGTGCGTTCACCAAAACCAAGGAATGTTCCCTGAACATGTCTTGCACCACTTTCAACAGCAACCAAAGAATTAGCAACTGCAAGACCACAATCATTATGAGTATGAATTCCGACTTTTACCTTATCTCCAAAATGTTTACAAACTGCAGCAACTGCTGTTTCACAATCTTTAAGCATACAGCCTCCCTTTGTTTCACACAAAGAGAGAACTTTTGCGCCACCTTCAACAGCTGCTTCAAGAGTTTTTATAGCATATTCTGAATTTTCTTGATAACCAGTAAAAAAATGTTCAGCATCATAAATAACTTGTCTTCCATTATCACAAAGGAATTTACAAGTATCGCGAATCATTGCAAGATTTTCTTCTAATGTTGTTTTAATAATATCAGTAACTTGGAATGTCCAGGATTTTCCAAAAATAACAACCCATTCTGTATCAGCGGCAAGCAAACTCTGCAAATTTACATCTTCTGAACAATTTATATCTTTACGACGAGTTGAACCAAAGGCACATAATTTTGATGTTTTTAATTCAACTTTTTTCATCTCCTGAAAGAATTCCATATCTTTTGGATTTGAACCAGGGTTTCCAGCTTCAATAAATGCAACACCTAATTCATCAAGAGCTTTACAAATATGAATCTTATCCTGAACTGAAAAACTAATTCCTTCTCCTTGAGCACCATCTCTAAGACTTGAATCTAAAATTTCCACATTTTTATCAGACATAAGACCTCCAGCAAAATCGTAAAGCAAAAGAAAATGTTATTAAAACACATAATTCACTTCACGGATTTTATTTATATAACTTTAATTTTTAGTATATTTTTGAAAGAAAAGCAATATAATAGAAAGAATTAATTAAAATCTATTGCTTTTATTTAAATAAAATGAAAGAATACTGCGAGGTTTTTTAATGATTATTGATACACACGTTCATTCAGGTTCTATGCTAAGTTTTAATATGCCAGAAGCAACAGTTCTTAAGGCTATTGAAAAATACAACATCGATATAGCTTTAGTTTCAAATTGTCAAGCCAGCGAATGTGATCATCAACAAATATTATTACCACAGGAAGTCCAAGTTCCACAGATTGTTTGCGCAGAAAATTCTGTAAAATTCGCCAAAGAAAATCCAGGAAAGATTTTTGCTGCAATTTGGGTAAAACCTCAACAAGAATATCCTGACGAACAGTTAATCAATTTAATTGAAAACAACTTAGATGTCATCAAAGCAATAAAAATCCATGCATACCATTCTGCCGTTCCATTTGACGGAGACAGAGTTGAACCTTACATTCAACTTGCTGATAGATTAAACCTTCCAGTTATCACTCACACAGGAACAAATGATACAGATTCCGTAGACAGAGTTTACAATATGGCATTAAGATTTCCAAAAGTAAATTTTGTTATGGCTCACATGGGATTAGGTTCTGATAATTCAAGAGCAACTCAGCTTATTGGAAAATTGCCTAATCTATATGGTGACACAACTTGGGTTCCAATGGAAAACACTATTAAATTTATTAAAAAAGTCGGAAGCCACAAAATAATGTTCGGAAGCGATATGCCAATTGACGGTTTAGACACATACCATCACAATCCTTTTGGACAACGCTCAATATATCAAGATTACTTCTACGAATTGCCAAAATTAATTTCAAAAGAAGATTATGATAATGTTATGTGGAAAACTGCAGTTTATTTATTCAAATTGCCAGTTCATGTGTAAGTTTTTCTACTAGTATAAAAACGATAATCCCACAGACCCCATAAAATATGAATTATCTCCAAAATATGTAACATTCATAAGTTTTGCGTCAAAAATAATGTAAGTTGTTGGAATCGTCAAAGAAATTCCAATTCCAGAATCAATACATCTTGTCCAATAAATTTCGTTATTATTTTTAGCTGCGTTTACACTATCCTCATAGTGATTAAAATTACTGTGCAAATTTGACCACGCTTTAATAGCTACATTTTGCGTTGGCTGAACTAACAATGCAATTCCGTTTTTCCAAGTATCATTATCTTCTGAAAAAGCACCAGTTTTTGAGCCAAATACATACTCCGAAGCATATCCAAAGTAATATCCCAAACCTTGAATTCCTAATGCACCTGTAAAACCTAACCCACTTCCATAAGAAAATCCATAAGGCTCATAAACTGGCTCTGAAGAATAACCATACTTTACACCAATTCCATAACAAAAAGCATTTGTTTTTCCAGTAAGTTTTAACCCAAGATTCAGCATAATAGGAGTTTCTTCTATACCTGCAAAACATTTCATTCTTAATGTAAATTCCGCCCAATTTGCCAAAGAATGAGCAAATCCAACTTCAAATGGAATTCCATAAAATGAAAAATTATTATTCCATGTTGGTTCTAAAGCAAAATTAAAAACAGTTGAAGATTTTGGCAACACAAAAGCAGTTGAAGTTGTTCCCACAGCAGTTCCTAAGGAATTTATATCTACCAATTGATAAACCAAAGAGTAATCTATAATTGTTGATATTTTTTTTGTAATACCGTCTATCGAAACTGTCGCAATATAAATTCCAGGAGGCGAAAGCTGACCATCATCACTTCTACCATTCCAATGAACAGTTTGCGTCCATGTAGAAAAATGATTTAAGTGCCTTGAAAAAACAACTTCCCCATTGATTGTTGTAATTTCAAAAAAGCCAAACTCTTGGCTATCAGTTGTTACAGATATATCAAATTCACATTCCCCTATAGTTCCTTTATAAAAAGGATTAAATTTTTGTTTCGATGCAGAAAAACTTGTAATTTCAAAATTGGCTTTTTCAAGTTCCACAGGAATAGAATTAAAAGAACGACGCTTAACATAAATATCAGTAGAAAAGTCCTTGTAACCAAAGGCACGAACTTTTACTGAATGCCAGCCAGTTTCAACTTCAAACCTATAATCTGACATTTTTACGCCATCTACATATACAATGCTTCCGTATGGAACATCTTCAACTTCTATAATTCCTACATTCTTTTTTAATTCAACATAATATCGATAAGATTTTCCTTCCCTTACCCTTATGTAAAATTCTTCCGTTGTATATCCAGCTTTTTTTACGGAAAGTAAATAAACTCCAGATGATAAATTATTTAACGACAAAGGAGCTTGTCCTTGCAAAATATTATTCAAATACACATTCGCATTTTGAACATTAGCTCTTATTAATACATTGGACCTTTTTTCTTTTAATTCATAAATTGAATCTGCCTTTAAATAATTAATATCATTATTAACAGAAATTTCTTCTGCAAAACAAAATCCACCAACAAGACAAAAAATAAAAATTTCTAACAATTTTCTTTTCATATAAGTCATACGATAATTATACAATTAATTTATTCAGTAAACAACAATTCATGTTCAAGAAAACTGAAATACGAATTTTTATCAATAATTATATGATCCAAAAGTGGAATTCCAATCAATTTTGCAGCTTTTATTAAATTTTTTGTTGTTTGAATATCTTCATCAGAAGGTTCTACATTTCCCGAAGGATGATTATGACAAACAATAATTGATGCAGCATTTTCTTTTAATGCATCAGAAAAAATTTCACGCGGATGAACAAGCGTCTTATTCAAAGTTCCTACTGAAATCACTCTTATTTGAATTATTTCATGGCCTCCGTTTAATGTTACACAAATAAAATGCTCTTTAGTCCGCATAGAATAATTTTTCAAAAAAGGAACAACATCTCTAGGACATTTTATCACTGCATTTTTATGACAATTTCGCCTCCTTCCTAATTCTATTGCAGCAGCAATTGCTAAAGATTTACTACTTCCCATTCCTTTAATTTTCATTAAATTTTCCACAATTTCGTTTTCTGCTGAATCATATAAAATCGTAGAAACCTTTTTGGAAATTGATTTTATAGAGTTTTCCCCAGAACCACTTCCCAAAATTAACATAATCAATTCCTCATTTGAAGGAAAAGTTATACCATGCTTTAATACAAGCTCTCGTATGTTAGGTTTTGTAATTTTCATTTCAATATATATATTCTAAAAATTATTCATTTTCGGCAATTTTCTTTAAAAAAAAATAAAAAAAACACTTGTTATCTTGCAATCAAAAACATCCGAAAACAAAATATGAAGAAATCAATTTATTACATTATTTTTACATTATTTTTCACAGTTATTTTCTATTCTTGTACTTCTATGTCCTTCGGTACAAAAGGAATCTCACGAGAACTTACAGGAAAACCAGTTTTGTCTTCTAAACAATTAACAAATTATTTTATGTCACAAAAACCAAATTCTGACAAAAAATTAGTTGAACGACTTGCAAGATTTTATGTCATTGAAGCAAATTTAGAAGGAATTAATTCCGATGTGGCCTTTGCACAAATGTGTTTGGAAACAGGCTATTTATCATTCGGAAATTTAGTTACAAAAGAAATGCACAATTACTGTGGACTGGGTGCAATTGATGAAAATAACAAAGGTGAATGGTTTAAAACAGAACAAGAAGGCGTAAGAGCTCACATTCAGCATCTTCATGCCTATGGAACAACTGAAGAAGTTACTCTAAAAAATCAACTAATTGACAAGCGATATAAATGGGTAAGACCAAGAGGCAAAGCTCCTACCGTTTTTGAATTGGCAGGAACTTGGGCCGCTGATAAAGAATATGGTCAAAAATTAAATGTTATACTTTCCAAAATGGAAACATTTGCAAAATAGATAACAATTTATTTTTTATATCCATCATACTTTTCTATTTCTAAAATAGCTTGTGCGTTTTGAACACGCTCTTTTGTTGGTTGTTCAACATCATCAAGTTTGTATTCAATATTTAATTCTTTCCATTTGTAAATTCCAAAAGAGTGGTATGGTAAAACTTCCACTCTTTGAACATTTTTTAAAGTGCGAATATAATCTCTTGTTTTGATTAAATATTCATCATTATCTGTAATTCCAGGAACTAAAACATGGCGAATCCAAACTGGCTTATTTTTTTCAGATAAATATTCCAACATCTGACGAATATTTTTTCCAGTTTTTCCAGTTAATTCAATATGTTCATTTTCATCAATATGTTTTATATCTACAATAAATAAATCTGTTAATTCTAATAATTGATTAAATTTATCAAACCATTCCCCTTCCATAGTAAATGGGCTTCCAGAAGTATCAATTACAGTGCTTACATTATTTTGCTTTGCCAACTTAAATAAATCTAACAAAAAATCTATCTGACCAAGAGGTTCCCCACCAGAAACAGTAATTCCACCTTCATCTTTCCAATATGGACGATAACGAATTGCTTGATTAAATATTTCTGAAGGAGATTTTTCTTCACCTTTTTTTGCCCATGTATCAGGATTATGACAATACTTACAACGCAAAGGACAGCCTGAAAGAAAAATAACAAAACGAATTCCAGGTCCATCTACTGACCCAAAAGTTTCTGTTGAATTAATATATCCATTATGTTCTAAAATATCTGCCATAAAATACCTCTCAATAAAAAATCAGTGGAAAAGTTTTTATAATTTTTCTTCACCAAATATAATTTACTTTATACAAAAAAAAATGTCATTGCAATACAGATGTAATGCAATGACATTCATTTATTTTACACTAAAAGTTTCTATTAAAGAACTTCGTGTGCGTTACGAGCAATAACGTCAAGTTGCTGTTCGCGTGTAAGGTTAATAAATCTTACAGCATATCCAGAAACGCGAACTGTGAAGTTTGCATATTCATCTTTTTCTGGATGTTCCATAGCATCTTTAAGTTTATCAACACCGAATACGTTTACATTCAAGTGGTGAGCGCCCTGATCGAAATATCCATCAAGAACTGTAACAAGTTTTTCTGAACGTTCATCATCATCATGTCCTAAAGCGTTAGGGCTGATTGTCTGAGTGTTAGAAATACCGTCAAGAGCATATTCGTAAGGAACTTTTGCTACAGAGTTCAAAGAAGCTAATAAACCGTTCTTTTCTGCACCGTAAGCTGGGTTTGCTCCAGGAGAGAATGGTTCACCTGCAACACGACCATCAGGTAAGTCACCAGTTGCTTTACCATATACAACATTAGATGTAATAGTAAGAATTGATGTTGTTGGTTCAGAATCACGATATGTGTGGTGCTTCTTGATTTTTGCCATAAAGTTTTTCAAAAGCCATACAGCAATTTCATCAGCGCGTTCATCATCGTTACCATAACGAGGGAAGTCACCTTCGATTTCGAAAGATTTTGTTAATCCTGTTTCTGGGTCACGAATAACTTTTACTTTTGCATATTTAATAGCAGAAATTGAGTCAACAACATGTGAGAAACCAGCAATACCAGTTGCAAATGTACGACGAACATCTGTATCAATAAGTGCAAGTTCAGCAGCTTCGTAGTAATATTTATCGTGCATGTAGTGAATAAGATTCAATACATTTACATACATTCCAGAAAGCCATTCAAGCATACGGTCATAACTTGCCATAAATTCATTATAGTCAAGATATTCAGAAGTAATTTTCTGATATGCTGGAGCTACCTGCTGACCTGAAATTTCATCAACACCACCGTTGATTGCATAAAGCATAGCTTTTGCAAGGTTTGCACGAGCACCGAAGAACTGCATTTCTTTTCCTGTCTGAGTTGCAGAAACACAACAACAGATAGAATAATCATCACCCCAAATTGGACGCATAACATCATCATTTTCATACTGAATAGAAGATGTTACAACACTGATATATGCAGAATATTTTTTGAAATTCTGTCCAAGGCGTGATGAATAAAGAACTGTAAGGTTAGGTTCTGGAGAAGGTCCCATGTTTTCAAGAGTATGTAAGAAACGGAAATCGTTCTTTGTTACCATTGAACGACCATCTTGTCCTAAACCACCAACTTCAACAGTTGCCCAAACTGGATCTCCAGAGAACAATTCATTGTAGCTCTTAATACGAGCAAAACGAACCATACGGAATTTCATAACCATGTGGTCAACAAGTTCCTGTGCCTGTTTTTCTGTAAGAGTTCCGTTTGCAATATCGCGTTCAATATAAATGTCAAGGAATGTAGAAATACGACCAACAGACATAGCTGCACCATTCTGTGTTTTGATAGCAGCAAGATATCCGAAGTATAACCACTGGAAAGCTTCTTTTGCTGTTGTAGCTGGTTTAGAAATATCAAAACCATAAGCAGAAGCCATAGCTTTCATTCCGTTAAGTGCTTTAATCTGATCAGCAACTTCTTCACGAAGACGAATAACATCGTCTGTCATTGTTCCGTCACCAATGTTTGCATAATCTGCTTTTTTCTGTTCAATAAGGAAGTCAATTCCGTAAAGAGCAACACGACGATAGTCACCTACAATACGACCACGTCCATATGTATCAGGCAAACCTGTAACAATGTGGTTTTTACGAGCTGCACGAATCTCTGGAGTATATACATCAAATACACCTTGGTTATGTGTTTTGTGATATTCAGTAAAGATTTTATGCAATTCTGGATTTGGCTTGTAACCATACATTTCGCATGATTCTTCTGCCATTTTAATTCCACCATAAGGCATAAATGCGCGTTTAAGTGGTTTATCAGTCTGAAGACCTACAACCTGTTCAAGGTTTTTACCATCTTCACAGATATAACCTGCACCATAAGCTGTAAGACCAGTTACAACTTCTGTTTCCATATCTAGAACACCATTCTTTGCGTGTTCTTCCTTCTGAAGCTTCTGAAGTTCTTTCCAGAGCTTTGCTGTTGCTTCTGTAGGAGCTTCCAAGAATGAACTATCGCCTTCGTAAGGTGTGTAGTTGTTCTGAATAAAATCGCGAACGTTTACTTCGTCGCGCCACAGTTTTCCTTTAAAACCGTTCCATGCTTCGTTTTGAATCATAATTCTATACCTCATTTGAAATAGATTTTGATATTTTACACTTCTATATTAGTGTACTCCAAATGTATTTTTATTACAACTAAAAAACCTTGAAAATGAAAAATCTTAGCACTTTTTTTTGACATTTTTTTGATTTTTGTAATTATAAATTATATCTGGCTAATTTTTTTTCTATAAATTCTTTTCATAAAGAATAAAGACATTGTCAAAGACATTACTTCTGCAATTAAGAAACAGAACCAAACATTATCCACATTTCCTGTTAGTGACAACAAATATGCAGAAGGCAAAAATACTAACAACTGTCTTGAGAAAGAAACAATCATACTGTAAATAGCACTTCCGAATGCCTGGAATACAGAAGACAATGTAATTGCAACTGCTGCACCTAAGAAACTTGGAGCAATTGTTCGCAAGGCAGGAATTCCAATCTTAAGCATTTCGTCAGAGGCACTAAACATAAGCAATAAATATTTTGGGAATAGTTCAAAAGCTAATGTTCCAAAAAGCATTATACAAAATGCCATGAACAAAGCAGATTTTATTGTGTTTGTAATTCTCTTTCGTTTTTTTGCCCCATAATTATATGCAATAATAGGAACAATTCCGTTGTTTAATCCCATAACAGGCATAAATACAAAACTATTTAACTTAAAGAAAATTCCATACACTGCAATTGCTGTTGATGAAAATTTGCCCAAAATTAAATTTACAAAATAAATTGTAAATGATGTTACAGAAGTTAGTAATATAGAAGGAACACCAACTTTATATATTTGAGCAATAATTTTTCCAGATGGAACAATATTCTTTAATTTAAAGTTTATGTCAGGATTGCGTTTTATGTTACAAACTAATCCAACAATCATTCCAAAAATTTGTCCTAAAACTGTTGCGTAAGCTGCACCTTTCATTCCTAACTCTGGGAAAAATCCAATTCCAAAAATCAGTAATGGGTCAAAAATAATATTAGTAATTGCACCAACAAGTTGAGAAATCATGGTATAAATAGTTCTTCCTGTTGATTGCAAAAGTCTACTGAATGTAATTTCAAAGAAAACACCAAAACCAAGAATTGTTACTATCTGCAAATAATCAATTCCATATTGAATAATTGCTTCATTAGTTGTTTGTGAACGCAAATAAGGTTCTACCGCAAAAACACCAACAAAAATAAACGCAATTGTATTACAAAATGCCAAGAACAAACCATTCATAGCAGTTCTATCAACATCTTCTTGATTTTTTTGACCCAAGCGAAGTGACAATAAGGAATTTATACCAACTCCAGTTCCGACAGCCAATGAAATCATAAGATTCTGAATTGGGAATGCTAAAGAAACTGCAGTAAGAGCATCTTCACCTAATCTTGCAACAAATATACTATCTACAATATTGTACAAAGCCTGAATTAACATTGAAAACATCATTGGCAAAGACATATTCAATATTAATTTGGTAACAGGCATTGTTCCCATTTTATTTTCACCTGAGGAGACAGGAATATTTTTACTTTCAGTCATAGCAATTAATCTAGTAAAGAATCTAAATCCTTACAAATTTCTTCCTTATTAAGTTTCTGTCCGATTATACAAATTTTTACCATGCGGTCACCAACTTCTTCATTCCATTCAGCTTGAAGTTTTGGTTCTTGAGCTAAGACTTCTTCCTGTTCTTCTTTTGAACAAGCAGCAAGCCAAATTCCTGCAGCAGCAGCCTGAATCTGACGACCAGAAGTTTCTAAAATGTATGACATTTCATCTTCATCAGAAAACCACATAATTCCTTTGGAACGAATAATATTGCGTGGCCATTTTGCTGCATATTCTTCTAATTTCATACGATTAAATGGACGACGACGGAAATATACAAAGGAACCAATTCCATATTCATCTTCATCAGCGCCATCATGACGATGATGGTGATGGTGACAGTGACAATGTTCATCGCAAACATGATTTGGGTCATCGTGGTGATGTTCATGTTCATGTTCATGGTGATGTTCGTCGTGGTCATGTTCATGGTGATGTTCGTCATGGTCGTGGTCATGTTCGTGGTCGTGTTCTTCTGTAGCGTGTTCAAGGTGAGAAACCCAAGCAGCACTTTCAAAAACTGTATCAAAATCAAAGCGCTGTGTTGCAAGAATATCTTCAACATCAACATTACCTTGTGAAGTTTCTATCACTTTTACATGAGGTTGCAAAGCTTTTACAACTGCACGAACTTTTTTCATTTCTTCATCAGAAACTAAATCTTTTTTATTAATAATAAGTGTTGAACAGAATTCAATCTGCTGAACTAACAAAGATTCAATATCTTCTTCGCCCATATCTTCTTTTAAAAGTTGGTCACCGCCTGCAAATTCATCAACAAGGCGTTTTGCATCAACAACACTTACAACATTATCAAGACGACCATTGGAAATCTGTTCAATAGCTTGAGCAATTGGCATTGGTTCACAAACACCACTTGATTCAATAAGAATGTAATCAAATTTTCCTGTAGCAATTAAATTTTCTATTTGCTGAACCATGTCTGATTTTAAATTACAACAAATACAACCGTTTGTTAAAGGAACAATGCTACTTGTATCTGTTATATTTGCACCTTTTGCAATAAGGCGTTCATCTACATTAATTTCTCCAATATCATTTACAATAACAGCAACTTTATAACCTTTTTGATTTGAAAGAACTTTATTCATTAAAGTTGTTTTTCCAGCACCTAAATATCCACATAATAATGTAATTGGAACTAAATCGTTTTTTGACATGAAATCCCTCTATTTCTTATTTTTAAGGTAATCATAACGAAAATACTTAGAAAATGCTAGAAAAATATGATTTTTATTGCAATAGTTTGCAAATATTATTACTTTCTAAGCGGAGGAATAACCACATGAAAAAAATTAATATTGCTTTTTATGACACAAAACCCTATGACAAAGAATCATTTTTATTAATGAATAAAAATTTTGGATTCAATATTGAATTTTTTGACTTTCATTTAAATGAAAAAACAGCATTTTCCTCAAAGGGCTTTAATGTAATTTGTGCCTTTGTAAATGATATTCTTGATGAAACTGTAATAAACATATTAAAACAAAACAATGTTGAACTTATTGCAATGAGATGCGCAGGTTACAATAATGTAGATTTAACGGCAGCTGATAAAGCAGGAATCAAAATTGTTAGAGTTCCAGCGTATTCGCCAAATGCAGTTGCAGAACACGCAGTTGCAATTTTATTAGCATTAACAAGACACATTCCACAAGCATATTTAAGAACAAAAACAGGAAACTTTACTTTAACAGGTCTTACTGGAAGAAACCTAAACGGATTAACAGCAGGAATTCTTGGAACAGGAAAAATCGGTCAAATAATGGCAGAATTACTTTCTGGCTTCGGAATGAAAATAATTCTATACGATTTATATCCAAACAAATTTTGGGCAACTCAACACAATTTTGAATATGTTCCGCTTGAAGATTTATTCAAAAAAAGTGATGTATTAAGTTTGCATTGTCCTCTTACACAAGATACAAAACACATTATCAATAAGCAATCATTAAAACTTATGAAACACGACGCTGTAATTATTAACACAGGAAGAGGAGCATTAATAGACACACAAGCCTTAGTTCATGCGTTGAAACATCAAGAAATTGGAGGAGCAGCCCTTGATGTATACGAAGAAGAAAGCAAATACTTTTTTACTGACTGGTCTGCCAATGTAATTAGAGATGATATTCTTGCAAGATTGCTAACTTTTCCAAATGTAATAGTCACAAGCCATCAAGCATTTTTAACTACAAACGCATTAGAAAATATTGCAGATATTACATTAAATAACATAAAAGATTTTTCTGAAGAAAATGAATTAAAAAATAGAGTATTTATTTAAAACATTTATGTTTGCATTATTTATGCTTAAATCTATAAGTTGGAAAATTTATTGATTCAGATTCAAAAGAAACAAATTCTGTGGAAAAATATCCTTTTGTAAATTGATATTTTTCTACAGTATCAGGAAAAGTTTCATCTGCAGGAATACTTTTTATCAATTGTGAAATTGCATATCGATTTTCTGTATTTTTTGCGTTAGCAGACGAATTATAATAAAAAGCTCTATCAACATATTTATATTTTACGCCTTTTTCTTTTTTATAAAAAACATCCAAATCTGTTCCTTTTTCTGGGGAACCTAAATTATAAGTACGCAAAGGATTTACATCTGTAGGTTTATAAGATTCTATTACAGCACAAAGTTTTTCGTTTTGAAATTGGAATTCAATGTATTCAAAATCTTGGGAATCTTTTTCTTTCCAAGTAACTTTATAACATAAAGAACCATAATGATTATTATCACATTTTGACCAAATTGCTTTGTTACTATTTTTTTTAAGCCAATCGATTGTTTGATCTTCGGAAACGCCCCAATTTAAGCCTTTATAACCACCTTGAAATTTTACGGTTTTATAAATTACAAACAAAGGAGATACAACAAAAAGAATTGATAATATACTTATAAAAACGATTGCGCCTTTTTTAGATTTCATAATGTTCCTATTTTAATATTTTAGTTGGATTTTTTATTGTTTTAACTGTCTTTTTTACAGAAGTTTTAATGGCCTTCATTTCGGAATTACCTTGATTAAGCAAAGATTCGTATTTACCAGAAAGGAATTTCATATCAAGCAAGAATTTTTCTTTATTAAATCCCATTGCGTAAAATTCCAAATAAAAACCAATTGCTGCAAATAATATTGCAATAAAGCCATAACTTCCGAATGTTGAACTTACTGTTGAAATATTTCTAAATATTCCAACGCCCAAAAGGAGCAACATCAATAATTTTGCAATTGATTGCGCACCTAAAATCATTCCTGTGATACAACAAGCCATAAAAATTGTTATTGCAAAATCTTTTTTTAGACTTTCTACAACAGAGCTTTGCCCAATATCTGGGAACAAAAATATTTTTATCATTATTGTAAAAAATAAAGTATGAACGATTATGCTAATAATATTTAATAATACGAATAAAAGTTCATTATTTTTTTTGTCTTCTTGTTTTACGCTATCATCAATTACAGAAAAAATTCCACGCAATTGTAAAATTACTATCAACGCCAAGGAAAATATTCCACTTACTAAATCTGGTGTCTGCTGAACTTTTACATTTACCTGTTTTACAATTCCAAAAGCAGCAACAATAGTTCCCCA
>JAEIGA010007672.1_pt1 | contig 16375 bp, 15 predicted proteins | sample 9270691 | NCBI WGS metagenome assembly JAEIGA01 (sample SAMN17057246, study PRJNA624740) | gut metagenome | biome: biome; isolation source: fecal sample | host: Bos grunniens | place: China: Xizang | collected 2019
AAATCTTTAGCTTAGGGTACAATAAGATTGGTGGTAGACAAAGCCTCTGAATTTCAAGCACCTACCAGGGACCGCCGCGAAAGTGTCCCAAGGGAAACTACCTTTTTTGAGGTAGTTTCTTTTTCAAGTTACACTTGAATGACAAGTTGTTAATAGAAAAATTGTTACTAAAAAATGAGAGTAGGGTAGGGGAGTTAGAAATTCTCTATTGATTTCAGCAATTCGTTTTTTATATCCTCTCTTAATGTTTCAGGCGAAAGAACTTTAACAGCAGAGCCAAAGCTCATTATCCAATATTTTAATTCTTGAGTTTGATTTGAAGTGAAACTTAGATAAACAGAACCATCATCATTTTGTTTACATTCTTGGTCTTTGTGCCAAGATCTTTCTAAAATATATGTATTTATTTCTTTTGAGAATAATAGCTCAATTTTAATAGGTTCGACATCGTTATTCCAAATACCAATATTTGGGTCAATATGAATATGCTTTTCAAAATCTTCGATAAAATTAAATTCATCAAGAATTATAAGGTCCTTCATTCGGGATAAAGAATAAACCATAAATTTTTGGTGTTTATGACAAAAACCGAAAACATACCAGTTTCCTTTTTGGCAAATTACTTTGTATGGATCAAATTCGCGAGGAACCCAATCTGTATTTTCAATAGAACGATATCCGAATTGAACTGTTTTTTTGTTACGAATGGAAGTGAAAATACCATTAAATATTTCTACATCAATTTTAGGAAGAGGGTCAGAAATAAATTGAACGTCATTGATAAAAGATGAATCAACTTTGATTTCTGTAGGAAGCATATCGTAGAGTTTTTCAAAGACAGATTTAAAAGCATTTTCAAGAGGAGTGTTTTTATATTGATCCATAAGAGGAAGCATTGTGGCAACAGTTAAAAGCTCTGCTTCAGAAAGTATTCCTCTTTTTACAAAGAAAGTTTTATCAGTGAAATAATATCCTTTATGAAATGAATCATATTCAATTGGAGCATTATATTGATCTTGCAAAAATTCCAAATCTCTCATAATTGTTCTACGACTTACTTCAAGTTCTTTACATAAAACAGTTGTATTAGGATAGTTCAACGTTTTTATAAGATGTTCTAATTTTAAAAGTCTAAGAGCTTTGACTTTATCTTCTCTTTCTTTAGCCATAAATGAAATTATATCATAAATTATGACACAAGGAATATTTTGTGGAGATATTTTCTAAATAGTATTATGAGGAAGCAAATAAAAGTGGTTATGAATCTAAATGTTATATTTCAGAATCTTATTTTAAGAAACAAAACTTTTGAAATGTTTTTTTTTAAGTATACAAGAAACTCTAAAAAATAGTAGAGAAGATATTCAAAATAGGTTAAAATAAATATACTAATGGCTACATTCATGTTCAATAATGTGTGGCTACGAATACTTTAATCATTTAATGGATGATGAATAAAGGATTTTATGCTTAAAGAAAAAAATAAAAAAACATCAAAATTTGGATTGTTGAGTTTACTGTGTTTTTTTGCAGTTTTTATAATTATTGGAAGTACAGATTTAATAATATTAAATGATAAGAGTATAAAACTTTGGTTTGCATTCGGATTATTGATTTTATCTGTAGTGTTGGCCATTATTGGATTAGTAGGGAAGAAGCAAAATCAAAAAAATAATGTATTTTCCATAGTAACGATAGTTATGACAGTGGTAATATTTGTATTAGGAATGTTATAAAATATATAGGAAAGTAAAGATCCATGAACTGAAAAAAATATTTTTATGTTTTAACAACTGATAAAAAGATATTGAGCAAGGAATTAAAAAACAGACCTGCTCTACCAATAATAGCATAGGAGAAAAATAGATGACTATACAAACATATAGACGGGGGGGGTAACTCCGAATGAAGATTTTATTCAATCTCTTATTGATGAAATTAATAAGAGAGTTTCTGATAAAATACTAGAACAATCAAACGCAGATTTACTAATAAAACTAATTAAAAATGCTGATTCTTTAGATGAAGCGATAAATATTGCATCTTTAGGAACAACGTATAAAAAAACTGGACTTCATTTTGATAAACGACTTGAAAAGATGAGTGATACAATAAACTATTTCAAGAAAAATGAAGATTTATCTTTTCATACTGATGATTCAAAACCAACAAATAAACTTATAATTGGTGATAACTACCAAGCACTTCAAAACTTGCTTATTCAATATAAAAATAAGATAAATGTAATCTACATTGACCCACCTTATGGCAAAGATAGTATGGGTGAATTTGCAAAAACAAATTACAATAATGCAATTACTCGTGATAATTTACTTTCTATGCTTTATCCTCGATTGCAACTTGCAAAACAACTTCTATCTGATGATGGAGTTATCTTTTGTAGCATTGATGATAAAAACCAAGCCTATGTAAAATGTCTTTTTGATGAGGTTTTTGGAGAAGAGAATATAATTTCTACTTTACCTACAATAATGAATTTAAAAGGAAACCAAGATGAATTTGGTTTTGCAGGAACTCATGAATATACATTGGTTTATTGTAAAAATAAACAAACTTTTTCTTTAAATGAATTTTCTATTGATGAAGAATCCTTGGAAACATGGGAACAGGATAGCATTGGATATTATAAACAAGGTGCAACACTAAAAAGAACAGGTGTTGATGCACCTAGGAAAAAAAGACCTTTCGGTTATTTTCCAATATTGATTGATATAGAACATCAATGTATAAAATCAATTTTAGAAACAGAATATTCCCAAATTTATAACAAAGAGACAAAAACTTTTAATGATAATTTTATTGAATCTTTAAGGGAAAAATATGAAAACCAAGGATTATATTTTCTATTACCAATAACTAAGGATGCTAAAACTTCTTGGAGATGGAGTTTTGCCAAAATAAAAGAAGATTGTGATGAGATAATAATTATTTCTGATGAAAATGATTATTCCTTATATAAAAAACAAAGACCAGATTTGGGTGATTTGCCAAGTAAAAAGCCCAAATCGATTTTTTATAAACCAGAATATAGTAGTGGAAATGGAACTACACAACATACAGATATTTTCGGAAATAAATTATTTGGAAATCCAAAACCTATTGAACTAATTAAAGATTTTATTTATTTAGGTGCAAAACAAAACTCTCTCATTCTCGATTTCTTTGCAGGGTCTGGAACGACAGGACATGCAGTATTAGACTTAAACAAACAAGATGGCGGAAATCGCACATTTATCCTTTGCCAATTAAATGAAAAGACAGAAACCACACCTAACGGAATTGCTTATGATGTTACTTCCAAAAGACTCAAAAGAGTTATGACAGGTGAATGTTATGATGGTACAACAGACTTCAAATGGATAGAAAAAAACGAAGCTTATGGTGGTAATCTTGATGTATACGAAATAGAAAGTGTTGCTAACTTTGAAAGCACAGAAGGGAAAACTCCTTTTGAAGTAATTGATGAAACATTTTATGGAAAAGAAAAGTTCTCTACAGTAAAAGAAAAAATTGATTGGGTATGTTCAAATTTTGAAAAAACTCAAAAATATTTAGAAGATGTGGAGAACTAATTTATGTTACAAGAAGTAAAAGATTTACAAAATAAAGCAGTTTTCCAATTAGTTCAAGTTATAAAGGAAAACAAAAAAGAATTTACATTCAAAGCACCAACAGGAAGTGGAAAAACTTTTATGATGGCAGATTTTATGAATCGAATTTTGCATGTTCAAAAAGATGTTATTTTTATTGTTTCGACACTTTCAAAAAGTAATCTTGCAGAACAAAATTATAATTCATTCAAAGAGTTTGCAGAAAATGGAACTTTTTCAGAAATAAATCCTTTTTTAATCAATTCAGAATCTAGTGGAGAAGGAAGTCTTTATATTCCTACAGATTATAATGTTTATGTTTTACCACGAGATTTGTACAAAGATAAAAGTAAATTAAAAAATGAAGGTACTTTTCTTAATTTCTTACAAACTATGAGAGATACTCTTTTTTCAGAATCAAAAGGAAAAAGAATTATTTTAATCAAAGATGAATGTCATATTGCAACAAATAATCTTGATGAACTTTATGATTATTTTGAAACAGTTATAAACTTTTCTGCAACACCAAAACTTTCAAGAAAACAAAATCCAGATGTAGAAATAACAAATATTGAAGCTGAAAGCTGTAATTTAATTAAGAAGGTAGAACTTGGAAGAGAAGAATCAACACTTAATGAAGCTCTTGATGTATTCGAGAAAGTACAAAAAGATTATGTTAATGAACTTAGTGTTAATCCTTGTTTTATTATTCAAATCTCAAACAAAGATAAGGCAGAAGAAGAATTACAAAATACAATTTTTCCAGCATTAAATGATATAAAACATCAAGATTTAAAATGGGTTTATATTACAGGGGAAGATAAAAGTTGTAAAACAAATGATTCTGGAATTCAAAAACTTCCTGTTTCCAAATGGAAAGATTACATGAAAAATAAATCTTCAACTATTTCTGTAATTATTTTCAAAATGGTAATTTCAGAAGGATGGGATATTCCTAGAGCTTGTATGCTTTATCAAATTAGAGATTCAAAAAGTAAACAACTTGATGAACAAGTTATGGGAAGAGTCAGAAGAAATCCAAGACTTTTAGATTTTGAAAAACTATCAGACAAAGCAAAGCAACTAGCTTGTACTGCATGGATTTGGGGGATTATTCCAGAAGATAAATCAGCTACAAGACATGTAAAACTCTATAAAGATTATGGAATTGAAAAAGAATTTAGAATAAAGCCTACAAAACTTCAAAATATTAATGATTCAAAAGCTTTAGATTTAGAAAACTTTGTTAAAAACTTAAAGGATGATAAAGTAACTCATTCGAGTATTTTTGATTTGTACAAAAATATAAATCAGTCAAATAATGATATTCAGTCAATGTGTTATCAATATTCAGATTCCTATGAAAAATGGAGATTGTTTACAGAAAATCTTTCAAATATAAAAACTACACATAATGAATATATTTGTGATTATGAAAAAACAATGTTTGTATGCGAAGATGTTTCATTTCCTTATAATAGTTGTTATATAGGAACAGACGACACTCTTAATCTTAATGATTGGATTTGGTGTAGAAAAGATTCTGAAACTGATTTTTCTTTTGATAGTTATGCAGAAAAAAGATGGGCAGAGGAATTAAAAGATATTAGAAGTTCTTCAATTCAGGAAGTAAAAGATTTAACAAGTACAAAATTTCTTTGGGGAAAGAATTATCCTTTTAATTCAGAAGTAAAGTTTGAATACTACTTAGATGGGATCCATTCTTCATATCCTGATTTTGTAATGAAAGACAAAAATGGTTTTATTCATATTTTTGAAGTAAAAAGTGTAAATGTATCAAATAAAATAAAATTAGATGAAAAAGAATATAAAGAAAAAATAAAAGCTTTAGAAAATTGTTACAAAGAATGTTCAAAAAAAACAGGACATCTTTTTTACCTACCAATTTTAGATAAAAATATTTGGAAAATAACACGATTTATTGATGGTAATAAAGATGAAATAACTTTAGAACAATTTAAGGCATTTTTAGTTAATTAGAGTTTTATTTTGAAATAATCATAAAAACTGTATTATCTGATAAGTATTGATAATACAGTTTTTTTATGTTTTACAAACAATATTTTATCCGTGCGGAGTCATTTATTATTACAATTAAATATTTTTTTATATTGTATTGTAGAAGAATTTGACAGGGAAGATACTAAAAATGTTGAAATTATGGAAAATATTTTAAGGTCTTTAAGTTGTAGAGATTGCTTAATTAGTGATGAATATGTTCCTTTGTTGTTTTCTGTTAGTTGATTGGGATTAAGATCACTACAATGATATTGTAGTGGTTTAGTATGTGAGCATCTAATAGAAATTGATTTAACATAATAAACAAAAATATTGAAAATAAAAATTTTATATGTTAACATACTAGCGTATGGTGAGGAATATACTTGGTAGAGGATGGAGTTTTCCTATAAAAAATGATATTCATGGTAATATCGCTTTGTCTAGCTATGAAGAGAGCGTGGAAGAATCTATTAAAATAATACTTAATACTACACCGGGCGAAAGAGTAATGAACCCTGATTTTGGATGTAGAATTAATGATTTAGTTTTTTCACCCTGTTCTTCAAAAACTGTATCCCTTGCTGTTCATTATGTAGAGGAAGCTATTATAAAATGGGAACCTCGTGTTATTTTAAATAAGGTTTTTGGGGAAATTGATTCTTACAATCGTAATTTAATAAATATTAAGATTGATTATGAATTACGATCTGTCAATACTTTTTTTAACATGGTATATCCATTTTATTTAGAAAGAGGAGAACGTGATTCCAATAATCAATTTAGACGATAGAACTTTTGATGATATAAAAGATGAAGCTATAAGGTTAATACCTCGGTATTGTCCAGAATGGACAAATCATAATGCTTCAGATCCAGGTATTACATTGATAGAATTATTTTCCTGGATGACAGAGATGACATTATATCGCTTAAACAAAGTTCCACAAAAAAGTTATATTTCAATGTTAGAGCTTATGGGATTATCGTTATCTCCTCCTCAAAGTGCAAGGGCAATAATCCAGTTTTTTCCTATAGAAAATAGTAGTAAGAATGTTTTAATAAAAAATGGAACAAAAATTGCGTCAGTAGACAGTAGTACACAACCAATAATATTTGAAACAGAAAAAAAATTATTAGTTAGAGATAGTAAAATTTTATCATGTATAAATAGAACTCGAGAATCTTTCTTGGAAAATGTTGATAAAAATCTGGAATTTTCTAGTTTTACATTGTTTGAAACACAAAATAATATTGAACATGTTTTATATATTTCTTCACCAGTTTTTAAATATTTAAGAGAAGGTCATATAGTTCAAATTTCTTTTGATTCAGTTTGTGAAATTCTTTCTGTACAAGATGAAATTATTAACCATCTATATTTTGAATATTGGGATGGAAGGAGTTGGTCTGAAATAAAAACATATTCATCTATAAGAGGTATGAAAAAGAAAGACAATACTGTTTTTCTTAAAGGACCTGTTGAGATTGAATCTTCCATCATAAATGATATTGAAGGATATTTTATAAGGGCAGTTTTAGCTGATGTTCCTAATAGAAACGATGTAACTATATTAAGAAGTATGAAATTAAAAAGTATTTTTGAAGGAGAAGGGTTTATTCCCGATATTTGTATTATTAATACAAATGGCAATTATGAAGCTGTTGATATGAATGCTTCTTTTAGACTTTTTTCAGAAACTCCTTCCATTAATGAAAGTTTTTATATAGCAGCAGACGAAATATTCAAAAATAAAGGTTCAAAAGTATCGTTATCTTTTCTTTTTAGTGAGATATATGTTCCAGAAAAGAATAATGAAAGTGCTTTATTTTCATATGAGTATTGGAATGGAAAAGATTGGGTAAAATTAACATCAGAAAAAAATAATTTTTTGGATGGAACTCTTTCATTTAAACAGTCGGGTGTAGTTTCATTTAAAATACCAAATGATATTAAACCAACAAATGTAAACAACGAAGAACATCTTTATCTAAGGATTCGTCTTGTTACTAAAGATTTTGCAATTGGTGGAGTTTATGTTCAAGATAAAAATGGAAATTATCAATGGGAATTTAAATCAAAAGTTCAATCTCCAGTATTGAATAAGATAAGAATATCTTATGACGCTTTAGAACAAAATGCAGAAAATCTAGTCGCGTATTCAAGTTTCAAGTGGAATAATTTGGATGAACTCCGTGATGGAAATAATAAAGAAGTTGCTATTTTTAATATAGATAGAGAACATTTGCCTGCACTGTATATAGGATTTTCTTCAAAAATAAAAGAAGGGGAATTCCCTTTATATTTTAGTATTGAAAATTCAGATTCTGTGAAAATAAAGAATAAAGAAATCTTTGACTTCTTTGATAAAAATGAAGAATCTATTAAAGAAAGAACGAATAGATATGTAAATATCGAATGGGAATATTGGAATGGTAGTACTTGGGGTAAACTTGACCATTCGGATTTTACAGATAATTTTCATGAATCGGGTTTTATAAATTTTAATATTCCTAATGACTTGGAAGAAGCATTTCTTTATGAAAAGAATTGTTTCTGGATTAGAGCTGTGAAAATTAATGGAAGTTTTGAAAAACAGCCTGTTATCAATAAAATAATAATGAATTGTGTATATGCGGTTAATGCTGATACATATCAAAATGAAATTGTAGGTTCTGGTACTGGTGCTCCAGGACAGTCTTTTTATGTTTCTCATCCTAAATTGTTACCAGGAATAAGAATTGCTGTAGAAGAAGGTACTATTCCTAGTAAGAATGAATTAGATAAAATGATTAAAGATGGAATTGATATTCCTTACAAGAAGGAAAGTGATAAAATATGGGTGAATTATAAAGAGGTTCCAAATTTCTACAACTCAGATGCATTTTCAAGGCATTTTGTTATAGATTATTCTTCAGGACGCATTATTTTTGGTGATGGCGTAAGAGGCGTAAATCCTCCAAAAGGTAAATTTAATATAAAGATTCTTGAATATAAAGTTGGTGGTGGTGAAATTGGAAATATTGCTGCTCACAAATTGCAATTTTTAACACAAAGTATTCCGTATATAACTGGATGTGATAATCCCTTTCCTGCTGAGGGAGGCTGTGATATGGAAAGCATTGAGAGTTTAAAATCTAGAGCTGCAGGAGTATTTAAAAGTCTCAATAGGGCTGTTACACGGGAAGATTTTGAATGGTTAAGCTGTGAATGCTCAAGTTCAGTGGGAAGAGCTTATTGTTTAGAGAATAAAACACTAGATGGACGTATAAGAATAATAATTATTCCTGAACTAGTAAAAGAGATAGGCAAAAATATTAAACTTATACCTTCTAAAGAATTATTAAGACGTGTAACAAATTATCTTAATGATCGAAAATTAGTAGGGACTTCTATTGTCGTTACAGCACCTGTGTATCGAAATATAAAAATTCAATTAGATTTAAGTTTCAAGAATAATGTATTTAATGTTGATATCGAAAAGACAAAAATAAAAGAACAAATGGAAATTTTCTTTAATCCTCTTGTTGGTGGAGAAGGAAAAGGATATGACTTTGGAAAAACAATTACAAAAGGATTAATATTGAAAATTTTGGAGAAAAATAATTCAATATTGTCAATTAATAATGTTGAATTGTTTGATGAAGAATCAGGAATAGCAGTAGAGAAGCTCCTACTTAAGGAAGATGAACTTCCCTTTTTAGATGGTGTAGTAATTTTTGACAGAAGAGGATAATATGGAACAGTGGAATATAATTAATGAAATATATAATTTAATTTTCTTACGAGTAAATTCCATAAAATATCCTAGTGTGAATATATCAGTTGTCATTAATGATTTATGTCAATGTGTAGTTGATAGAACGGGTCAAAAAGTTATTTTTGAAGAGAAGCAATATGAACCGCCTGCAATGTTTGAAATGAGTATTTCAGTTAGATTTGAAGGTAAAAATATTAATGATTTATTAAAGGCTTATGGGGAAGTTGTAGTTTTATTAAAAGATAATCCAGAACTAGATATAGGTAATTATGCATGGCACGGTTCAATAACAAATAAAATTTATCTTCATCCTATAGTAAGACATGTTAATCATGGAAGAATTCCAGATTGTGAAGGATTATTTAAATATGAACTTGTGTATAGTACTGAATTTAGTATTAACTCACATAAATCATATGAATTCAAGCGTGTTGAAAAGCGTGAGATTCGTGGTATTGTGAAAGAATAAAATTAAGCTATTTTAAGGAGCAAAAAAGATGCCAAATTATCAAACGCCAGGTGTTTATGTAGAAGAGGTTGAAAGTGGATCTAAACCAATTGAAGCGGGAGCTACAAACATCGTTGGATTTTTAGGAATTGCTGAAAAGGGACCTATAAATGAAGCAGTTCTAGTAACAAATTGGACACAGTACTCAAAACTTTTTGGAGGAATGCATACAGGTGGTTGGTTAGGTCATGCTGTATATCAATTTTTCCAAAATGGAGGGACAAAGTGTTATATTAATAACTTAGCTGAGCCAGTAAAGAATAAACCTGCTGATGAAAAGCAAGGGGAAGAGAAAAAAAATAATGAGGAAAAAACTCAAATAGAGGTAAAGAATCCTGACAATATTTCAAAGTTAATCATAGGTGCTGATAAAGGAGTTGGGAAGAAAACTGGTTTATATTTATTTGATCAAATTCAAGACATAGCAATTATTGCTGCCCCAGGGGTAACAGAGCCTGCAGCACAAGATGCAATTCTTTCTCATTGTGAAAAGCATAGATTCCGTTTTGCAGTTTTGGATAGTCCTGAAACACTTGATGGGGGAATTGATACAATGCCTAAACCAAGAGATTCAATGATGGGGGCTTATTATTTTCCTTGGATTTCTATGTACGATACTGTACAAGATAAAAATATTTTTGCTCCACCTAGTGGTGGTATTTGCGGGATTTATGGTCGAGTTGACGGAACAAGAGGTGTACATAAAGCTCCTGCAAATGAAATTTTCAGAACAGCATTAGGACTAAAATATAATTTAACAGATGCAGAACAAGAACTGTTAAATCCTAAGGGTATAAATTGTATCAGAGATTTTCCTGGTCGTGGAATTAGGGTTTGGGGAGCAAGGACAATAAGTTCAAATCCAGAATGGCGATATATAAATGTTAGACGTCTATTCTGTATGGTAGAACAGGCATTGCAAAATGGTACTAATTGGGTTGTTTTTGAACCAAATACTCGTGATTTGTGGAAAAAAATAACACGCAATATTACTGCATTTTTATTGAATATTTGGAGATCAGGTGCTCTATTTGGGGATTCTCCAGAAGAAGCCTTTTATGTTCGCTGTGATGATGAATTAAATCCTCCAGAATCAGTAGATGCTGGTTATGTTGTTTGTGAAATTGGGTTAGCTCCTGCAAAACCAGCTGAATTTGTTGTGTTTAGAGTTTCACAAAAAGCAATGGGAGAGGAATAACCTATAACTTATTTTTTAATTTACTAGTGTATAAACTAGTTAATATAATATTAATCAAGGAGAAAGATTAAAATGGGAAATTATTTACCAACAACAAAAGCATATTTTAAGGTTGAAATTGATGGAATCGATTATGGTAACTTTGTATCAATTTCAGGATTAGGAGCAAATGCAGAAGTTGCAGATGATATGGGAGGAATGGATAAAAATCCTCGTAAAGTAGTAGGTAAAGTAAAATATGATACTGTAAAAATGGTGCGTAATGCAGATCCTCGTGATAAGGTTCTTAAAGAATGGTGGAAAACTGTAGAACGTGGAAATCCTGAACAAAAATCAATTTCTATTGTATTTATGGATAGAGATGGAGTTACTGAAATTCAAAGAAGAAACTTATTCAATTGTGTTCCTTGTGGTTGGACAATGTCTGATTTGAGTTCTTCAGAACAAGGTGTTATTCAAGAGACTATTTCTATTGTTTATGAAAATGCCGAATGGGCTTAATTTAAAATGAATAAAAGGAGTTCTTTGTGAAGAGAAAAGATTTTAATGGTAAGAAAATTATTTTTATTTTAAGTTTTTTTATTTTTACGGGAACTCTTTTTGCTTTAGATATGCCTAAAGTTGATCAGAATGCAATTTTTGCATTGTTACAAAAAAAAGATGTAGATATACAGTCATTATATGATGATATGTCAGATTTAATTCCTGCTATTGTTTATTTACAACCGAATTATACATCTGGAATTGATCTTGAATTAGTAAAGAAAGTAGATTTTGAAATTAAAAATCAAATGATAACTAGTATGACATTTAAACCCGTAACAATGAATAAATGGTTAGATTCAAATTATGGAACTAAAAAAGCATTATCAATATATCAATTAATTAATGATTTAAAAAAAGAGAGATATTCAGTAAATCTTACAGGGCTATGTAAATCTTATATTTATAGAATAGGGAAAAGTATTGTAATAAAAATTTCAATATATCCATTTTCAAGAAATGGATATCCAATTAGTGCTATTAGAATTATAAAATCAGAGCGAGATATGAAAACTGCTATAAAATATATTTTAGATGATTTATCAACGTTGATGAAAACAGAACTTGAATCAAAAATAAGATTGGCAGTTGAACCTTTTTCTGTTAATTGTAGAACTTTAATAGAACAAAAAACTGGAGAATTTGACTTTATTTCGACTTCATTTTCTAATCAAGAAGGTGTTGAGATTAAAAATACAGATGATTATTTTAGTGAACTTTTTTCTTATCAGGCTCAATGTACAGGATTGTTTGATGCAACAAACACACAAAATATTGATGAATATATTGATGCTGTTAAGAGAAAAAGTACCTACTATTCTGGTAATTCTGATTATTTGATAAAAGGTAATATTGTTTTATCCAATAAACTTAACTTAATAACTATTCAATTAATAAATACTAATACAGGGAAAGTTGTTAGAACTATGAGACATATTACAAAATTTCTTTCTTTACAAGAGATTTGGAATTTCAATTATAAATTTATAAGTGATATTTGTTTAGCTTTGTATAAAAAAGACGAAGTAAAGGTATTGAATGAAATAAATAATGAAAATAGATGTTTTTATATAAATGGAATGTTTGCAGGATTTGATAGGATTCATAATTTTCCAGTAAAAAGTGGAAAAACAATAATTAATACGGGAAATAATTTTTTCAAAGATGTATCTATTAATCATCATAAAAAAAATAAAGATTATTATATATATACAAATAATGATGAGATTTTGATTTATAAGGGACGGGAAGGAGAATATGTATGGAATCTATTAGAAAAATAATTTTTGTTTTTTTATCTATTTTATTTATTTCTTGTACGAGTACTGTGCCTGTTACTCTTTTAGAAATAAAACCTCTTCCCCGTGAAGTAGTAATACAAAAAAAGCTTGAATATGAGCCTATATTTTCTATCATGAAAGTTCTAGAAATATCAGAGGTCAATGGAGTTCAGAAATATATCATTGCAAAATTAGACACTGATGTTGAAGAAATAAAAATAGAGTCTATGGGAGAAATTGCAGGAAACAATTCTTTTGATGAAATTTTAGGTACTATAAAAGTAATCAGTAAAACAGGTGGTTTCTTAAAATGCTCAATAGAGACTTCTACACATAAAATACCTATTAATTCATATATTAGAATTCAAATAGGACAAAAAGCAAGAGAGCAATAAAGGATTTATATGTCACATATTTCAAAAATAGAAACAAAGATAAAAGATTTGTTTTTCCTAAAAAAAGCATTGAGTACTCTTTCAATAGAATATCTAGAAGCAAAATCTAATGAAACTTTAACTCTTTTAGGATATGGGAAAGATGAACTTATTCGAGACTGTATTTTAGAAATAAAAACAGGGTGCAAATATGGGGTAGGTGTAAGAAAAATTGGGGAACAATTCGAATTTGTTGCAGATTGGTGGGCTATTGAAACTTTTACTGGTCAAAAACAAGATGAAATTTTAAATAAAATAACAAGACAATATGCATATGAAACAGTTCTAGATAAAATACACGGACTTGGATATTCTGTAATAGATGAAACTCAAGATTTACAGCAAAATTTGAAGTTGACGGTAAGAAGATGGAAATAAATTCAGAATTAAACTTAAGGGATATATGTGTAGGATTAGATTTATATAAAGCCAAGAATAGAATAATTCGTTTATTTCCCTTCATGGAAAATAGGATTGATGTAGAATATATTGAATCAGAATACCAAAAGTTTATTGTTGTTGATTATGAGTATGATGATAAAAATAAAAAAATTAAATTAAAAGTTACCTCAAAAAATCCAATAAGGCATTTGCCATCGATATATCAGGAAAACGATTTTTTAAGAAAGTATTTAATGATTTTTCAACATATTATGAACGATACTTCTGTAATTTTAGACAATATAGACAATTTATTTAGACCTATGGAGGTTGATACAAAATTTTTACCTCTTCTATCAAGTTGGGTTGGAGTAAATTATGATTTATTGGGAACAGAGGATATTGCAAGAAAAGTTTTACAGTATGCGATTCCATTATACAGATATAGAGGAACCAAGCTTGGAATGAGTGCATTATTATTTCTTATAACTGGAGTAAGACCTCAAATTATAGAAGGAAGATTACCCTTTGATGCAATGCATATTACAGAAAATACAGATATAAATTCTATAATTTTAGATTCCAATATAAATGATTCTGTCTTCAGTGTATATTTTCCTATTTATGCGGAAACTTTTTCTTCTGATTTGATAAAAAGAATTTACAGAATTGTACAAAATGAAAAGCCTGTAAATACAAAGGGGTATTTATATTTTAAGAAAAAGAAAGAGAAATCAAGAAAGGTTACAGTTATATCTGATGATATGCAAATAATGGGAACAGATGGTTTTGTTATTTAAAAATTGGCAGAACTCTTTTATTTTTAAAGGGGTAAGTTAAAGGGGTAAGTTAAAGGGGTAAGTAAATGGCATTACCAATAAATATTGAATTGTTAATCAAACAACGAATAGTAGAAAACTCTCGAATAGATTATAAAAGAAACTGGAATCCAGAAGACATAATTCATTCAATTTGTGCTTTCGCAAATGACATTGATAATTGGGGAGGGGGATATATAGTAGTTGGTATTGAAGAAATAAATGGAATGCCAAAATTCCCAATTAGTGGATTAGAAAAAAATTCAATAGACAATATAAATAAAGAACTTCTTCAGTATTGTAACTTAATTGAACCTCGATATCTGCCAATTGTAGAACAAACTCAAATAGAAGGGAAAGAAATTCTTGTAATTTGGTGTCCTGGAGGAGATACCCGTCCATATAAAGCTCCTGTACAGATATATAATCAAAGAGGAACAAAAAAAGAGTATGCTTATTACATAAGAAAGATGTCAAATACAATTCGGGCTAATCAATTGGAAGAAAAAGAATTGATGATGCTTGCAAATAATGTTCCCTATGATGACAGAATAAATAATCAATCAAAAATTTCAGATTTAAAATCTAGTTTAATACAAGAGTTTTTATCTGATGTGGCAAGTGATTTGTATCAACTTTCTCTTTCTCGAACTATTGAAGAAGTTGGAACTGATATGAGAATTATTGGTGGTCCTACAGAACTAAGAAAACCATTGAATGTTGGTTTGATGTTTTTTAATGAAGATCCGAGTAATTTTTTCCCTTATGCAAGAATAGAAGTTGTTGATAAGCCTGACCCAACAGGAGAAGGTATGACAGAAAAAGTTTTTACAGGACCTTTAAATCGGCAATTAAAAGATGCCCTTAATTATATAAAAAATTACATAATAAAAGAGAAAATAAGTAAAACAAAAGAAAAGGCTGAAGCAATTAGGGTTTTTAATTATCCTTATCAGGCAATAGAGGAAGTTTTATGTAATGCGGTGTATCATAAATCATATCAAATTGGAGAACCAATAACCGTTATGATAACACCAGAAAAAATGGAAATAACAAGTTTACCCGGTCCAGATAGGACGATAACAGATAGTGATTTAAAAAACTATCATCTTGTTTCTAAAAGATATAGAAATCGAAGAATTGGAGATTTTTTAAAAGAATTAAAGTTGATAGAAGGAAGAAATACAGGTATTCCTACCATTTTAAAGTCATTACAAAATAATGGCTCTCCTTTACCAATTTTTGAGACAGATGAAGAACGTTCGTATTTCTCAGTAACTATTCCAGTTCATAGGGATTTTTTAAATACAGAGAATAAATATATTGGAGAAAAACCCGAACGGAATACACAAAAAAGAAGAACTTTTCAAGAAATAAAAGACTTAATATTAGAAATTCTCCAAGGAGAAGGACCTCTTCCAACAGCTGTTCTTGTTGAAAAAATGAATTATAAAAAATTAACAGATTCTGTTTCAAAAGCAATTAAAGAGCTTATGAGTGAAAACAGAATTTGTTATGAAGAGGAAAAAGTAAATTCAAAAAATCAAAGGCTTATGTTGGTTAAAATAGAAAGGGATTAACCATAAATGCAAGACCTAAGCGAAAAGATAAGAGCATTAGAAAAGAAACACGGAGACCTCAGGAGTGGGCAAATAGGCAAGGAAGCCCAAGCAAGAAAGGAACAATTTAAATTATGCTATCCAGTGATGGTGCAAGTGGTAGATAATAAAGATCCAGAAAGCTTAGGCAGAATAAGAGTAAGTCAAGATATGGTATCCCCTGGAAGCATAAGTGAATGGCTTCCAATAGTAGGGCAGTGGAA
>JAEIGA010007673.1_pt1 | contig 16373 bp, 15 predicted proteins | sample 9270691 | NCBI WGS metagenome assembly JAEIGA01 (sample SAMN17057246, study PRJNA624740) | gut metagenome | biome: biome; isolation source: fecal sample | host: Bos grunniens | place: China: Xizang | collected 2019
CCTTCTCCTTGAGGAGAAGGGGGACCGCGTTAGCGGTGGATGAGGTGTATATGAACGCATTACATAACTCAAAATTAACAGAAAATGCGCAAATTCTAAGAAAAAATATGACAAATGAAGAAAAACATCTTTGGTATGATTTCTTTAAAAAACTATCTGTAACTGTAAAAAGACAGAAGGTAATAGGAAATTATATAGTGGATTTTTATATTGCAACCTGTAAAATTGCCGTTGAGTTAGATGGATCGCAACATTATGAAGATGGAAAAATTGAAAAAGATAAGATAAGAGATGAATATTTGAAGAACTTGGGAATAAAGGTTTTAAGATATTCCAATAAAGATATTAATCAAAACTTTGAAAGTGTATGTCAGGACATATTAAATAATATAAACACCTCATCAGTCACTTCGTGACAGCTTCTCCTCAAGGAGAAGCCTTTATAGGCATTTGCATAGCAAATGCTTACAAATTTTGGTCGTTTGCAGGGGGGATAGGGGGAGAATCGAAACTCCCCCGAGAGTTTTTGCTTGCCTTCTCCTTGAGGAGAAGGGGGGACCGCGTTAGCGGTGGATGAGGTGTAATGCCCTTGTCTCCACAAAAGTAGAAGATATTCATTATTCATTATTCATTAGTTTTTATAAGGAGAAACAAAATGAAACCCATAAACATTGCCTTGCCAAAAGGCAGACTTGGAGAAAAAGTTCAGGAAATGCTGAGTTTATCAGGCTTTACATTTCCAGAGATAAAGAAAAATGACAGAAGATTGATATTTGAAAGCACCGACGGACTGCTCCGTTATTTCTGGGTAAAACCCTCAGATGTTCCAATTTATGTTGAACGCGGTGCGGCAGATATAGGAATAGCAGGCAAGGATATTCTTTTGGAATACACACCCGATGTGTATGAGCTCCTTGACCTTGGTATAGGCAAATGCCGTATGGCTGTTGCATCAAAGGTAGGTTTCCGCGATTTTGGAGAAAAAACTCTTCGCGTTGCCACCAAATTTCCCAATATTGCAAGGGCACATTATGAAAAAAAGGGCAGAGATATTGACATCATAAAATTAAATGGTTCAATAGAACTTGCGCCCATTCTTGAGCTTTCCGATGTCATAGTCGATATAGTAGAAACAGGCACTACACTAAAAGAAAACAACTTAGAGCCAATAGAAACCGTAGAGCCAATATCTGCCCGCCTTATAGCCAATAAATCAAGCTATAAATTTTTGGCAGAGCAGATAAACAAGGTGTATAATTCACTAAAAGAACAATGCGGGGAGAATAACAAATGATAAAGATTTTAGATTATAATCAGGTGTCTCCTGATGAGGTGTTTGAAAGAGCCACACTCAATGCAAATGTGGAACAAATAGTTTCAGACATTATAGATGATGTAAGAAAAAACGGAGACAGTGCACTTTTTAAATACTGCGAAAAGTTTGATAACGCTCATATTTCAAGCCTTCTTGTATCGCAGGAAGAGATAGACGAAGCACTTTCTCTTGTGGACGAAAAAATGCTTTCTGTGCTTAAAAAGGCAAAGGAAAATATAGAATATTTTCACTCTCATCAGGTAAGAAACAGTTTTATTATAAATGACAAACCTGGCATAGTTATGGGACAGAAAATTATTCCTATAGAAAAAGTAGGACTTTATGTCCCGGGCGGCACTGCTTCATATCCGTCATCAGTGCTTATGAACTGTATACCTGCAAAAATTGCAGGTGTGTCCGAAATTGTTATGGTCACACCACCTACAGGCGGAAAAATCAATCCTAACATTCTCGCTGCAGCTCACATTGCAGGTGTGGACAAGATATTCAAAATTGGTGGTGCTCAGGCGGTTGCCGCGCTTTCTTACGGCACAGAGTCCGTTCCAAAGGTAGACAAAATAGTAGGCCCTGGTAATGCATTTGTTGCAGAAGCAAAAAAACAGGTTTTCGGACTTGTTTCTATCGATATGATTGCAGGTCCAAGCGAAATTCTCATTGTGGCAGACGATACCAACAATCCGTCGCATATTGCCGCAGACCTGCTCTCACAGGCAGAACACGATAAAAACGCCAGTGCAGTTCTTGTTACAGACAGTATGGATTTTGCAAAAAAGGTTCGCGACGAGGTTGAAAGACAGGTAAAACTTCTCCCAAGATATGACATAGCCTCAGCCTCTATAGACAACAACGGCAAGATAATTGTTGCAACCGACCTTAAAAAAGCCATTGATATAGCCAACGAGATTGCACCTGAGCATCTTGAAATCTGTACAGACAATCCGTTTGACTATCTGGATTCTATAAAACACGCAGGCTCAGTATTCCTTGGCAAAAACTGCCCTGAGTCTCTGGGCGACTATATGGCAGGACCAAACCACACATTGCCAACAAGCGGTACTGCGCGTTTTTCAAGCCCTCTGTCAGTAGATGATTTTATAAAGAAAACCCAGTATACATATTTTACAAAAGATGCCTTTTCTGATATTGCATCTGATGTTGAGTATTTTGCAAATGCCGAGGGACTTCAGGCTCACGGCATAAGCGCAAGTATCAGAGCAAACACCTCGGAGGAAGTAAAATGAGCAGATTTATAAATGACAAATATGCCACTCTTGATGCATATACCCCGGGCGAGCAGCCGCAGGATAAAAAATATATAAAGCTTAATACAAACGAATCCCCATATCCTCCGTCACCCGAAACCATAAAGGCGGTGTCAGAGGCAGAGGTTTCAAGTCTTAACCTGTATTCCGACCCTGTGTGCAAGGAGCTTAAAGATGCTATAGCAAAAAGATATAACCTTGACACTAAAAACATTTTTGTGTCAAACGGCTCAGATGATATATTAAACTTTGCCTTTATGGCTTTTGGGAAAAAGGTTGCTTTCCCCGATATAACCTACGGATTTTATAGTGTGTTTGCATCTCTGCATGGATGCGAGGAAAGAGTAGTTCCCTTAAGAGAAGATTTTTCTCTTTGTGCAGACGATTATTTAAAAAATGACTCCATGGTTGTAATAGCAAATCCAAATGCACCAACAGGTATGATTTTGCCTGTTGACAACATAGAAAAAATAGCAAAATGCAATCCCGACTATGTTGTTCTTGTGGACGAGGCATATATAGATTTTGGCGGAGAAAGCGCTCTTTCTCTTGTGAAAAAATATGATAACCTTTTGGTTGTGAGAACTTTTTCAAAATCATATTCACTTGCAGGCGCAAGACTTGGCTATGCTATGGGAAACGAAAATCTGATATCAGATTTGGAAAAAATAAAATATTCCACAAATCCATATAGCATAAACAGGCTTTCAAGCAGGGCAGGTGTAGCTGCAATGGAGTCTTGCAAGTACTATATGGAAAAATGCGCTCTTGTTGCAGATGCAAGGGAATATACTTCATCTGAGCTGAAAAAACTTGGTTTCGTTGTTCTTCCGTCGTATGCAAACTTTGTTTTTGCAAAAAAAGACGGCTTGGACGGACAAAAGTTTTACCTTGAACTAAAAGACAGGGGAGTGCTTGTAAGACATTTTACATCAGAACGAATTAAAGATTTTAACAGAATAACCATTGGCACGAGGAAGCAGATGGAAAAATTCATTGAAATAACAAAGGATATTTTAAGGAGTGAAAATATATGAGAACTTCAAAAATAGAAAGAAAGACTTTTGAAACAGATATTACTCTTTCTCTTAACCTTGACGGTGAGGGAAAAAGCTCTGTAAATACTGGTTCGGGTTTTCTCGACCACTGCCTCACACTTTTTGCAAAACACGCGTCATTTGATCTTGATGTCAAATGCACAGGCGATGTAAATGTTGATTTTCACCACAGTTCCGAGGATATCGGCATCTGTCTTGGAAAGGCTTTTTACGAGGCTCTTTCTGACAAAAAAGGTATAAAAAGATATGGAGACACAATTCTTCCGATGGACGAAGCTCTCATTTTGTCTGCAGTAGATATTTCAGGCAGAGACTATCTTTCCTATGATATGGAAATTCCGTCACGCAAGGTCGGTGAATTTGACACAGAGCTTGTAGAGGAATTTTTCCTTGGATTTGTGAGAAATGCAAATGTCACACTACACATAAAAATGCTCTCAGGAAAAAATTCTCACCACATCATAGAGGGATGCTTCAAGTCTGTTGCAAGAACTCTCAAAGAGGCAGTTTCAATAGACCAGAATAATAAAGATGCAATTCCGTCTACAAAAGGAGTTCTGGCATGATAGCAATAATTGACTACGGTGTAGGCAATCTCTTTTCTCTTAAAAGCTCATTGAATTCTCTTGGCATAGCCAATATAGTGACAAAAGATGAAAACGAGATAGCAAAAGCTGACAAAATCATTCTCCCCGGTGTGGGAGCGTTTAAAGATGCAATAAAGAGCCTTCGCGATTTCGGACTTGATAAAGTGGTTATCAACGAGGCAAAAAAAGGCAAACCCATACTTGGCATCTGCCTTGGTATGCAGCTTCTTTTTGAAAGAAGTTTTGAATACGGCGAGCACACAGGACTTGGTCTTATAAAAGGGGATATTGCCCCTATTGCCGACGAGGTTGACTCATCATACAAAATTCCTCATATTGGCTGGAACGGACTTCATTTCACAAAGAAAAGCCCTATTTTCAAGTATCTCAAAGAGGGCGATTGCGTGTACTTTGTTCACTCGTTTTATGGCAAAAACTGTGAAGAAAGCGTTATTGCAACTACAGAATATGGTGCGCATCTTACCGCCGCAGTAGGAAGCGGCAATATTTTTGGTTGTCAGTTTCACCCTGAAAAAAGCGGAAATGTTGGACTTTCAATATTAAAGGCATTTGATGAATACAAGGTTTCGGAGGACTTATTATGATAATTTTACCCGCAATAGATTTATACGGCGGAGCCTGTGTAAGACTTTTAAAGGGCGACTACAACAAAATGACTGTGTATAACAACAATCCTGTTGAAGTGGCAAAAAGCTTTGAAAAATCAGGCGCACAATATATACATATTGTTGACCTTGAGGGAGCAAAGACCGGTCTTACTCCTAATATTGAATCAGTAAAAAACATTGTAAATTCCACTTCATTAAGCGCAGAAATCGGCGGCGGAATTCGCTCTTTGTCTACAATAGATGCCTATGTAAATGCAGGTGTTGACCGAGTGATTTTGGGTACTGCCGCAGTAGAAAATCTTGACTTTGCAAAAGAAGCGGTAAAAAATTTTGGCGATAAAATTGTCATTGGAGTAGACATAAAAGACGGATATGTGGCAGTAAAAGGCTGGACAGAAAATTCTTCATATAAATATGACGAATTTTGTTCTGTTGTTGAAGATATGGGCATAAAGACCATTATATGCACAGACATATCCAAAGACGGAGCCATGATGGGTACAAATCTTTCCCTGTATAAAAGTCTTATGGAAAATTTCAGCTTAAATATTATTGCATCAGGCGGAGTCTCCACTCTTTCAGATATAGAAAAGCTTTCACAAATGAATGTGTATGGAGCTATAATAGGAAAAGCTTATTATACAGGTGCCATAACAATAGAAGATGCTCTTGGGGCAGCAGGTGTAAATTAAAGGAGCAAAAATATGATTACAAAAAGAATTATCCCTTGTCTTGATGTTAAAGACGGAAGAGTTGTCAAGGGTGTAAATTTTGAGGGGTTGTCTGATGTGTCGTCCCCTGTTGAGCTTGGAAAATACTATAGCGATTGCGGTGCAGATGAACTTGTGTTCTACGACATCACAGCATCGTCAGACGGCAGAAAACTTTTTGCCGATATATTAAAAGAGGTTGCAGAAAACATCTTCATTCCCCTTACTGTTGGCGGAGGTATAAATACCATAGATGATTTTGACAGGGTTTTAAAATGCGGTGCCGACAAGGTAAGTGTAAACTCCGGAGCAATAGCTAATCCAAATCTGATATCAGAGGCGGCAAAAAAGTATGGCGACCAGTGTGTAGTTATAAGCGTTGATATAAAAAGGGTAGACGGAGTCTTTCGTGTCTTTGCCAAAGGCGGCAGAGAAAACACAGGCATGGAAGCTATTGAATGGATAAAAAAATGTGTTTCTCTTGGCGCAGGCGAAGTTGTTGTAAATTCCATTGATACCGACGGAGTAAAGCGCGGCTTTGATATTCCAATGCTAAAAGAAGTTTTAAACGCTGTAAATGTCCCTGTCATAGCCTCAGGCGGTGCAGGATGCGGCGAAGATTTTGTAAAACTCTTTAAAGAGCTTCCCACTATCGATGCGGGTCTTGCTGCATCAATTTTCCACTTTGGCGAAGTAAAAATAAAAGACCTTAAAAAATTACTCTGCGAAAACAATATAACCGTTAGATTGTAGGAGGATGTTATGATTAATATAGATGAACTTAAGTTTGATGAAAAAGGACTCATTCCCTGTATCGTAAAAGATGCCGATACAAAAAAAGTTCTTACACTTGCATATATGAATAGAGAAAGCCTTGAAATTTCCATGCAAAAAGGTCTTACATGCTTTTATTCACGCTCCCGCAAAGAGCTTTGGTTAAAAGGCGAAACCTCGGGAAATTATCAGCACATTGTAAGCATAACCGCCGATTGCGACAACGACGCTCTTGAGGTTGTGGTTGAAAAAGACGGCCCTGCATGTCACACAGGCGAGGATTCCTGCTTTTTTAATAAGGTATATGAAAGCGACGAGCTTTCCGAGTTTTCTCTCGATTCTCTTATGGATATGTTAATTGGAAGAAAAAAGGAAATGAAAGAGGGTTCGTATACCTCATATCTTTTTGAAAAGGGAATTGACAAAATTCTCAAAAAAGTCGGCGAGGAATCCACAGAGGTAATCGTTGCAGGAAAAGGAAACGACAAAAAGGAAACCATATATGAAATAGCAGACCTTGCATATCATGTTATGGTGCTTATGGTGGAAATGGGAATTAGTGTAGATGATATCAGAAAAGAACTTAAATCCCGTCATGTCATAGACAAGAAAGTAAAACAGGAGAAAATGACTTCCTGATTATCTCTGCTTGACGAAAAAAAGAGGATATAGTATAATCATTTCATTGAATATATAAGAGATTAAAGCCTTCCCCTTGGGTATTATACATGGGAGGCTTAAAAAGAGAATTTTAAAGGCCACCTTGCCTAAAGGGGGCTGTCTGCGAAGCAGACTGGGGGATTCAAAAACAAGTTAATCATTATTTTTTAAAGGGGCGAATACAAACCATGGGTTTAACACTTACAGAAAAAATCCTTAAAGCTCACCTTGTAGACGGCGAGTATATCAAAGGACAGGAAATAGGAATAAAAATAGACCAGACACTTACTCAGGATGCCACAGGCACAATGGCATATCTTGAGTTTGAGGCAATGGGCGTTCCAAGGGTAAAGACAGAGCGCTCAGTTGCATATATAGACCACAACACCTTGCAGTCAGGCTTTGAAAATGCCGATGACCACAGATTTATCGGCTCAATAGCCAAAAAACACGGAATTTATTTTTCTCGACCGGGTAACGGCATCTGCCATCAGGTACACCTCGAGCGTTTTGGCGCACCTGGTAAGACACTTATCGGTTCAGACAGCCACACTCCCACAGGCGGCGGTATTGGTATGATTGCCATTGGCGCAGGCGGTATGGATGTTGCCGTTGCTATGGGCGGCGGAGCATATTACATCACCTGTCCAAAGGTTGTAAATGTTCATCTCTCAGGAAAGCTCAGCCCTTGGGTATCTGCAAAAGATGTAATCCTTGAGGTTTTAAAAAGACTTTCCGTAAAAGGCGGAGTAGGCAAGGTTATAGAATACACAGGCGATGGTGTTAAAACTCTTTCAGTGCCCGAAAGAGCCACTATCACAAATATGGGTGCAGAGCTTGGCGCAACCACATCCATATTCCCGTCAGATGAAACCACCCGCCAGTTCCTTAAGGCACAGGGCAGAGAAGATGTTTTTGTACCTCTTTCTCCTGATGCTGACGCCGAGTATGACGAGCTGGTTGAAATTGACCTTTCAACCTTAGAGCCTCTTGCGGCTTGTCCACACTCTCCTGATAATGTAAAATCAGTAAAAGAAATAGGCAACATCAAGGTTGACCAGGTGTGCATAGGTTCATGTACAAACTCCTCGCTTCTTGATATGTTAAAAGTTGCTCATATATTAAAAGGAAAGACCGTTCATCCCGATGTATCTCTTTCTATTGCCCCGGGTTCAAAGCAGGTGCTCAATATGCTTGCTAAAAACGGCGCTTTGTCAATCCTTATAGATGCAGGTGCAAGAATTTTAGAGAGCGCCTGCGGACCATGCATAGGTATGGGACAGTCACCTAATTCAAAGGGTATATCCCTCAGAACATTCAACAGAAATTTCGAGGGCAGATCAGGCACCAAAGATGGCCAGATATATCTTGTTTCACCTGAAATGGCTGCAATATCAGCAATTACAGGTGTTCTCACAGACCCAAGAGATATTGGCGATATGCCTCAGTTCAATCTTCCTGAAGAGTTTGTTATAAATGACAATATGATAGTTCCGCCGGTTGACGAAAAAGATATGGATTCTGTAGAAATTCTCCGCGGACCAAATATCAAGCCTTTCCCTGTTTCAGAGCCACTGGTTCAAAACATTGAGGCAAAGTGTAGTCTTAAGGTGGGCGATAACATTACCACAGACCATATAATGCCTGCAGGTGCAAAGATTCTTCCGCTTCGCTCAAATATACCTGAGATTTCAAAATACTGCTTTGCAGTATGTGACGAATCTTTCCCCAATAGAGCAAAAGAGATGGGCAAAAGTGTTATTGTCGGCGGTTCAAACTATGGTCAGGGCTCATCAAGAGAGCACGCTGCACTTGCACCTTTGTATCTTGGCGTAAAGGCGGTTATTACAAAATCATTTGCCAGAATTCACATGGCAAATCTTATAAATGCAGGTATTCTTCCGCTTACTTTTGAAACCGAGTCCGATTATGACAGAATAGATGCAAATGACACAATTGTTATTGAAAATGCACCCGAACAGATTAAGTCAGGCTCAGTAATAAAAGTTAAAAATGCCACAAAGAATTTTGAGTTTAATGTAATTCTTAATGCATCAGACAGACAAAAAGATATGCTCTATGCCGGAGGACTTTTAAACTATACCAAAAAGGCATCAGAGTAAAAGGAGAAATAAAATGTCAAAAATAGCAATGACCACCCCTCTTGTTGAGATGGATGGAGACGAAATGACCAGAATTATCTGGAAAATGATTAAAGATATACTGATACTTCCTTATGTAGATTTAAAAAGCGAGTATTATGACCTTGGATTAGAAAACAGAAATGCTACTGACGATCAGGTAACAGTTGATTCTGCAAATGCAACAAAGAAATACGGAGTTGCAGTAAAATGTGCCACAATCACTCCAAATGCTGCCAGAATGGACGAGTACAATCTCAAAGAGATGTGGAAATCTCCAAACGGCACAATCAGAGCAATTCTTGACGGAACAGTTTTCCGAACACCAATTATTGTAAAAGGCATCACTCCTTATATTCCCACCTGGACAAAGCCTATTACCATAGCCCGTCACGCATACGGAGATGTTTACAAAAACACCGAAATGCAGGTTGAAAAAGGTTCTGTTGTAGAACTCTTATGCACTCACGCAGACGGAACAGAGGAAAGACAGCTTGTGCATAATTTCAAGGACACAGACGGCATAGTTCAGGGACTTCATAATAAAAATGACTCCATCGAGAGCTTTGCCCGTTGTTGCTTCAATTTTGCTCTTGATATGAAACAGGATTTGTGGTTTGCGTCAAAGGATACCATTTCCAAAAAGTACGACCATAGATTTAAAGATATTTTTGCCGAAATTTTTGAAGCAGAATATAAAGATAAGTTTGAAAAAGCGGGTATAGAGTATTTCTACACACTTATAGATGATGCCGTTGCACGAGTTATCCGTTCAAACGGTGGTTATATCTGGGCTTGTAAGAACTACGACGGAGATGTTATGAGCGATATGGTAGCTACTGCCTATGGCTCGCTTGCCATGATGACAAGCGTTCTTGTTTCACCAACAGGTGTTTATGAGTACGAGGCGGCTCACGGCACAGTTCAGAGACATTATTATAAATATCTTAAAGGTGAAGAAACTTCTACAAACAGTGTTGCCACCCTTTTTGCGTGGACAGGTGCTCTTAAAAAGCGCGGAGAGCTTGACAATAACAAGGCACTTTCCGACTTTGCAGTATCTCTTGAAAATGCCACTATCAAAACTATTGAAGATGGCGTTATGACAGGAGATTTGTATGCTCTTTCAACACTTCCTGAAAAGAAAAAGGTCAACACAGAAGACTTTTTGAAAGAAGTAAAAGTAAGACTTGATTCTATGATGTAAAAAAAGGTCTGATGTATTTTATACATCAGACCTTTTGCAAAATAAATTTTCAAAAGGTGAAATTATGACAGTAAAATTGTATGATTCAGATAGCTATGCCACAGAGTTTGATGCCTGCGTGTTATCTTGTACTCCCTGCGACAATGGGTTTGAAACAGCTCTTGATAAAACATTGTTTTTTCCTGAAGAAGGAGGTCAATGCTGCGACAAAGGCACACTTTCAGATGTTTGCGTTGACCATGTTTCAATAGTTGATGACACTATATACCACTATACAAAAACTCCTTTTTCTGTTGGCGATACAGTTCACGGAGTGATAGACTTTTCAGTCAGATTCCGCAATATGCAAAACCACACGGGAGAGCACATTATATGTGGTATTGCCCATTCGCTCTATGGCTATGAAAATGTAGGCTTTCATCTTGGCTCAGATTATGTGACAATGGATTTAAGCGGTCCTCTTACAGAAGATGAGATAAGATATGTAGAAAAACTTGCAAATGAGGCAGTGTTTAAAAACCTTTCTGTAAAAGGCTTTTATCCGTCAGAAGAAGAGCTTGATTCTATAGAATATCGCAGCAAAAGCGATATTTCTGGCAAAATCCGTATTGTAACTATAGATGAGACAGATTCGTGCGCTTGTTGTGCACCTCATGTAAAAAGCACAGGTGAAGTGGGACTCATAAAGATTTTAGACGCCATTCACTATAAGGGTGGAATGAGATTGAATATCCTTTGCGGTTTTGATGCGCTTTTTGACTATGAAGAAAGATTTAAAATAAATGTTGCTCTTTCAAATATGCTCTCAACCCCTCAGAGCGATGTTGTTGGTGCAGTTGAAAGACTTCTTGAAGAAAACAATGCACTTAAGCAGAAACTTTCCGAAAAATCAAAAAAAATTGTGGATATGTATGCTGATTCTGTTTCACATTCTGATGAGAGCATAATTGTTTTTGAACAGGACCTTGATGCCAATATGATGAGGTTTCTTGCAAATAAGATAAAGGAAAAAACAGATAAGCTCTCTGCCGTTCTTACAGGAAATGACGAAACAGGCTACAGATATATAATCACATCGTCAAATGTTGACTTAAAGGCCAATCTTTCTGATATGAACTCTGCTCTTTCAGGCAGGGGCGGCGGCTCGTCCCAGATGATTCAGGGAAATTTTGAAGCCACAAGAGAAAAAATAGAAAATTATCTTAAAGGCATCTTATAAAGATGCCTTTTTCTTGTGCTTGTTGACTTTTTTTGCCTTTCGTGGTAATATTATAGTGATTATTTGTATGCTTGAAATTCTTGGAGGAATCAATAATGGACGATAAAAAAATTATATTCAGCGGAATACAACCCACCGGATGTATCACCTTGGGTAACTATGTGGGAGCACTTAAGAACTGGGTTGATCTCCAGAGAGACTATCATTGTCTGTTTTCTGTTGTTGACCTTCATTCTATAACAGTAAGACAGGACCCCAAACTTCTTAGAAAAAGATGTATGGAATTCCTTACACAGTATCTTGCGGCAGGAATTGACGGAGAAGAAAACATTGTGTATTTTCAGTCACATGTCAGCGCTCATGCAGAACTTTCCTGGATACTCAACTGCTTCACATATATGGGTGAGCTTAGCAGAATGACACAGTTCAAGGATAAATCAAAAAAACATGAAGACAATATAAATGCAGGTCTTTTCACATATCCTGTGCTTATGGCTGCAGATATACTTTTGTATCAGACAGACCTTGTGCCTGTTGGCGTAGACCAGAAACAGCACCTTGAACTTGCAAGAGACATCGCCGCAAGGTTTAATGGTGTTTACGGAGATGTGTTTAAAATTCCTGAGCCATTTATTCCAAAAGAGGGCGCACGAATTATGAGCCTTCAGGACCCTGAAAGCAAGATGAGCAAATCCGACCCTAATGTAAACGGATTTGTGTCAATTCTTGATGATAAAGACACCATTATGAGAAAGTTTAAAAAAGCGGTAACCGATTCAGACGGAGAAATTGCATATAAGGACGAAAAACCTGGTATAAAGAACCTTATAAATATATATTCAGCAATTACAGGAAAAACCCCCGATGATGTTGTAAATGAATTTTCGGGATCAGGCTACGGCACATTTAAACAGGCAGTAGGAGAGGTTGTTGCAGATGAACTCTCTCCAATCCGCGAAAGATATGAAGACCTTTCCAAAAACAAGGATTATATAGAAAAAATATATACACAGGGTGCTCAAAGAGCAGCCTACCTTGCAAACAGAACCCTCAGAAAAGTCAAGAAAAAAGTGGGCTATATCGAACAGGCTTAAGGAGAATTTCAATGAATATCTGGATTTTAGTATTGTGTTTTTCACTGGCATTTATAATTGCTCTTGCACTTACTCCTGTTGCAAAATCCATAGCATATAAAATTGGTGCTATAGATGTGCCAAAGGATAAAAGAAGAGTGCATAAAGAGCCTACTCCAAGGCTTGGCGGACTTGCCATATATTATGGATTTTTAATAAGTATTCTTATTTTTTCAAAGATAGACAAACAGTTGATTGGTATTCTTGCAGGTTCACTTCTTATTGTGGTTGTGGGAATTATCGACGATGTAAAGCAGATAAGAGCAAGCATAAAACTTGTAGTACAGATTGTTGCGGCGCTTATAGTTGCATTTTGCAATGTAAGAATTTCAGCTATCAGTATGCCTGTGGCTTTGGTTGATGGCGGTATTTTAAGCCTTGGTGTATTCAGCATTCCCATCACAGTTTTGTGGATTGTTGGTGCTACCAATGCGGTAAATCTTATCGACGGACTCGACGGACTTGCAGCCGGAATATGCTCTATTGCAACATTTTCGTTGTTTTTCATAGCTATTCTTGCAGGTGAGGCGTCAGTTGCCGTTCTTGCGGCAGCACTTGCAGGCTCCTGTCTTGGATTTTTGCCTTATAATTTTAATCCTGCAAAAATTTTTATGGGAGATACAGGCTCCACATTTTTGGGTTATATGCTCTCTATAATCTGTATTCAGGGACTTTTCAAAGGCTATGTGGTAATATCATTCATCGTTCCGTTCCTTATTTTGGGACTTCCGCTGTTTGATACCACCTTCGCCATACTCCGTCGTATAAAGAACAAAAAACCTATTATGAGTCCCGACAGGGGACATTTGCACCACAGACTTATGGATATGGGACTTTCGCAGAAACAGACAGTTGCTATTTTGTATGTCATAGCAATGATTCTTGGGATGAGTGCCGTAATGGTTGTGGGACAGGGCGCATATACTGCATTAATTCTTGTTGCATGTGCACTTTTATTTACATTTTTCAGCGGAAAAATAATTTTTAATCATCATAACAGCACCGAAAAAGAAGATAATAAGGAAGAATAAACTATAAAAAGGACGATTTAATATGAAATATAAAGGCTTTGGAGAATATTTTAAAATATTTATACTGTCAGTATTTATAATCGCAGTATACAAAACCTTTGACAATTTCAGCTTTCTTTTGCACACTGTCGGAAATTTCTTTAAAATTCTTTATCCAGTGTTCTGGGCATTTGTTATAGCATTTTTGCTGTATCCGGCATGCCTTAAAGTTGAGGAATTGTTTTTAAAATTAAAATCGGGTTTTATATATAAAAGGCGCAGGGCACTTTCTGTAGTGTCTGTATTTTTAGTTGTTATTGTTATATTGTCGCTTGTTATATCTTTTATTGTTCCAGCCCTTATAAAAAGCGGTAAAGAGCTTATTGTTCAGCTCCCTGTAATTTTCAACCGCGCAGTTGAATATGTTTCGGGTCTTGGTATAGTAGATGTAAACAAAATATATGATTATATAACTATTGAAAAAATACTTCAGCAGTTCGATTTTTCCAATGCAAATAAAATTATAGAGGGATTTGCAGGCGGTGCATCAGCATTTTTTACAAATTTTCTTATGTCTGTCATTATTTCAATATATATTCTCATTGACAGACGACAGTTTAAAAATGGTGCAAAAAGAGTTTTCAAACTCTTTGTAAAAAAGGATTTAAGAGAAAAGGTTGTTCCGTATTTAAGACTTACCTATGATGTGATGTATAAATATATAGGTTGTGTGCTTTTAGATGCACTTATTGTATTTATAATATCATTTGTCATATTAATGTGCGTAAGGGTAAAATATGCACCTCTTCTTGCATTAATGATAGGGGTTATGAATATTATTCCGTATTTCGGAGCAATAATATCTGTATCGCTTACAATTCTTATAACATTTTTCACAGGAACCATCGGTCAGACAGTTGTACTTGCAATATGCCTTCTCATAATGCAGCAGATAGACGGCAACATTATTCAGCCTCATATTGTAAAAGATTCTCTCCATATAACACCTTTCTGGGTGCTTGTGGCAATTCTTATCGGCGGAGAACTTATAGGCTTCTGGGGAATTATAATATCTGTTCCTGTTATGGCTCTTTTGCGCACAATGTTTAATGATTTTATGCTCTGGAGAGAAGAAAAAATGGCACTCAAGGAAAAAAATTAAGATATTGGCAAATTTTTTTCAAAAAACCTATTGACAAATAGCTTTGCTACTGATATAATTGATAAAGTCGTCGGTTGCTTGACGAGAAATGCGGGTGTAGTTCAATGGCTAGAATCTCAGCCTTCCAAGCTGATTGTGTGGGTTCGATTCCCATCACCCGCTCCATCATTTGCGCCTGTAGCTCAGTTGGATAGAGCAATTGCCTTCTAAGCACTGGGTCAGGAGTTCGAATCTCTTCAGGCGCGCCATTTGCTTGGTGGGTATAGTTCAGTTGGCTAGAGCGCTAGATTGTGGTTCTAGAGGTCGTCGGTTCGAGCCCGACTACCCACCCCACTTTTTAAATACTGGGCTGTAGCCAAGTCGGTTAAGGCACCAGATTTTGATTCTGGCACTCCGTAGGTTCGAATCCTGCCAGCCCAGCCAAGTCTACTTCTTAAAAATTAAATATGTCCGGGCCATTAGCTCAGCCGGCAGAGCACTTGACTTTTAATCAAGGTGTCCCGCGTTCGAATCGCGGATGGCTCACCAAAAATCGACAAGGTTCGACAGAATCTTGTCGATTTTACTTATTACCTATTCACTCTTCACTATTCCCTAAAAAGTCTTGTCGATTTTTGGAAAGTAATAAGTAATAGTGAAAAGGGAAGAGGTATGGTGCAAACTCGCAAAAGCGAGTTTGATTAGATAGGAGAATGTTTATGGATAGTCCATTGCTTGTGAAATCTAAACAATTTGCATTAGATATAATTAAAGTTTGTAATAAAGTAAAAAGTGAAAAAAGAGAAAGTGTACTCACAAATCAACTTATTCGCAGTGGAACAAGCATAGGCGCAAATATTAGAGAAGCATTTTACGGACACGGAAAAATGATTTCATTGCTAAACTTCAAATCGCTTTAAAAGAGTGCTCAGAGAGTGAATACTGGATTGAACTGCTTATAGAAAGCGGATATTATGATGATAAAAGCATACTTGAGAATTGTATTGAATTGAAAAAGATACTTATTTCATCTATAAATACAGCGAAGAAAAATAATAATTAGAGTCGGCATCTAAACCATTCGGCTCTTCCATGGAAAAAGCGTACTGAGTTTTCAGTACGCTTTTTTTAGCGATACGGTAACGAAAAAAAGGAAAAAAGGATAGCGAAATGGAAAATAGGCAAAAAATTTTGCTTAAAAAGAGGAAATTGGGCGCCGGCGTCGAATTAAGAAAGAAAGACCAAAATTGAAAAACAAAGGAAAACCAGATAAGGAGTGAACACTCATGGCAGAAGAATTGTTTGACAGTTCCAAACTGAAAGTGATTCCGGTAGAAATCAATACCGAGATGAAAAAATCTTATATCGACTATGCCATGTCGGTTATTGTGGGCCGTGCATTGCCGGATGTCCGTGACGGATTGAAACCGGTGCACCGCCGTATTCTTTATGCAATGTATGAAGACGGCATTACCCCCGATAAGGCGTACAAAAAGTGTGCGACGA
>JAEIGA010007674.1_pt1 | contig 16373 bp, 7 predicted proteins | sample 9270691 | NCBI WGS metagenome assembly JAEIGA01 (sample SAMN17057246, study PRJNA624740) | gut metagenome | biome: biome; isolation source: fecal sample | host: Bos grunniens | place: China: Xizang | collected 2019
ATGGTAAGGTTCTTCACTGTCGCACCGTCGAGAATACCGAAAAGTCCATATACGCGGTCCTCGGCTGTGAGGTCTGCAGTCATCTTGAGGTTTCTGATGCTGTAACCCTTTCCGTCGAATGTTCCCTGGAATGCAGCGCCCGCATATGTTGACTTATGGGCGTTACCTCCTGTTACGGAACCATGGAACTTACCGTTTCCGATAGGAGTCCATGAAGCGACATCCTTCATGTCGATGTCGTTAAGGAGAACGACATCACCCTGAGCATCCTGCCATTTCTCGATTGAAGCGCCAGTGTTCACAGCTGTAGCAAAGTCAACAAGGTCCTGAGCTGTAGCGATACCAGGAGCTGGAGCGACTTCGCCCTGGAAGATGATGTTGGTGATCTTCTCGGCATTTGCTGTGTTATACTTACCGATATAGTCCATGTAGTTGTCTTCGGTGATGGTCTCCATCACGTACTCACCGCCGTTGTATTTACCGACACCGCCGCCGGCAACAACATTCTCAACCTTTGTGAACTTGCTGAAGTTTGCAACGAGAGTTCCCTTATAACCAGCCTGTGAGGCAGGAACATCACTGATGATTCTTCCGTAGTTACCACCACCGTTGATGACGCACTCGTCATTAGAGTTAAGGAGACATACAAGACCGCCGACCTGTGCGCCTGTTCCTCCTGTCATAATGGCATCACCGTGGTTCTCACAATCCTTCAACATTGTGCCGAAGGTCATTGTGGCAGTAATCATACCTACACGTGTACCGGCATTGCTGTTGATCTGGTCACCATAGTTCTTACAAAGCTCAACTGTTGTATACTGGTTGACAGCCGCAATGATTCCTGAAGTACGAGGAACCGATGAAGTCATCTCACCGTAGTTTATACAGTTATATACGTAGTTGCGCGCTGCTGTAATAGTGGTAGTACCGTTTGTGATACCAGCGATACCCGCTGCCATTACTGAAGTCGCACCGTTCTTGGTGTTCTTGTCGCCGTCTGCCTTGATAGAACCATAGTTTACAAGGTTCTTCAATACAGAACCACCCTTTTCTTCATCTGCATATACGAATCCACCGAATGCACCCATTGTGGCACGGACGTTATCGACGCCTGTTCCCCTTGCATGCATTGGAGCGTAGTTAACGCAGTTCTCGATTGTAGAAGACATCACAGCTCCGGCAATCACACCGACATCCGATCCGTTTGCAGAGTGGAATGAAAGTTCACTTGAATCTCCCTCAGGAGCACCGATTGTGAGGTTCTTGACTGTAGCGCCGTCAAGGATACCGAACAGACCATATGCTGTCTGGTCTGCAGTAAGGTCAGCAACAAGCTTGAGGTTTCTGATGCTGTAGCCCTGGCCGTCGAATGAGCCCATGAATGCAGCACCCTCATATGTTGATACATGCTTGTTTCCACCAGAAACCGATCCGATGAACTTACCGTTTCCGATTGGAGTCCATGAAGCGACATCCTTCATATCGATGTCGTTCATGAGCATAGCCTTCATAAGATGCGCACCTGTTCCGGCATTTACATCTGCAGCAAACTGCACAAGTTCCTCAGCTGTTCTGATCTCGATCTTGTCACTCTTTGCCTTCTCAAAGAAGACTGGACGAAGAACTGTGTGCTCAGCAAAGTCATTTGCAAGGGCAATCATATGACCGCTCTTGAATTCCTCAGGGAAGGTCACAGTGATGACCTTCTTATCACGGTCAATCACCGCAGTCACACCTTCTGCCTCTGCCACAGCCACCATAGCTCCCTGAGCATTCGCTCCGGTCACGTCATATGCGACCTCAACCGGCTTGGTGATGTCAACAACTGTAGTGTTGATAATTGCCGAAAGTGTGAGGTTGATTGCCTGCTGTACAGGAAGAGTGATGACAGAACCGTTGCCCTGAGTGATGACGAGATCACCGTTCTCATTGCGTTCGATTGACTTGAATACACAGCTTTCGCCATCATTAGCCTCGATAGGAAGACCGTTTGCGTCGTTGATGCGCGCACCGTTTACTGTCCAGTATCCTTCAGCATCAACCGAAACCTTAGGAGTATAGCCGCTGACAGGCACCTTCTCACCATTGTTCAAGAGATAAGTAGTCTTGCCGTCCACAGTAACGGTCCAGTAATAGAGGTTGTTCTTAGAGTCAAGTTCTACTCCCAGAACAGGAACATTGATCATCTGCTCCATAGTTGCAAGAACGACTGTCTTTTCAATGTTCTTGCTGTCAAGATAGGTGATCACATATTTTCCGTCAGAATCCTGAGTCACTGATGTGATCACGTTTCCTGATGTGATATAGCTCATCGCAGTCAGCTGTTCGTTCATCGCATCGATCCTGCCCTGAAGCTTTTCGATGCGGCCCTTGATGTCATCAAGCTGACCTTGAAGTTCAGTGTCATCGAACATGCAGGCACAAGCCAGTATGCCGACAACGGCAATCATAATATATCTGAAAAATCTTTTCATAATAATAACCGTTTAGAAGTTGGCTGAAGCATCGAAATACTCCGAATTCTTGTAGATGAGTGCATTATCCATAGTTGCCTCAGGAGCTGCAGAAGGATCGTCCTTGTATGTATCCCATTCACCTACTCGTCCACCCTTTGCGCAAGATTTCACGAGATGCTTGCCAGAATATCCGCAAGCCCAGCCTGGTCCATGCTGAGGAGCACCGTCAGTGTATGAAATGTTCGCGAGGATGATACCCTTGTTCACACATCCTGTAACAGATGCCTGGTTGTGTCCGACGAATCCACCTGTACGGCAGCCTATCTGTGAGAACACATTACCATAGTTTGTACAATACTCGATGCGAAGACCAACGGTGTTGGTAACGGTACCTCCTACGAGACCACCCATACGCTTGTTGTTGTACATATCCTTTGAGCCACCGAACTGACCTGCGATATCGTCCTGGATGGTTCCATAGTTATCCGAATTGCTGAGGATTGTCACGGCAGTCTCTGCGGTAGCACCACCCATTGTTCCGATGATTCCGCCGCCACGACCTGTAGGAGCGCTCACATCACCGTAATTGTAGCAGTAATCAAGCTTCATCTCTACATCCTTCACTCCGACTGTAAATGCCACGACTCCAGCGACATTCATACCGGTACCTCCGTTTGCAACATTGCTGATGACTCCTGTCTTGACTGTTCCGAAGTTCTTCACAGGCTCATCCTTGCTGCCGACTGTCATTGGAGCACGGAATGTACCAGCCACACCACCGAGCATCATAAGTGTTGCATCAGGGTTGTCACCTGGAACCTCGGCATTCTTGTCAGCGAGAACTACGCTCACATTGTTGGTAATGCCAAGGAGTGTTGAAGACTCAGCGTGACCCACAAGAGCTCCGATCGCGATTACATTAGGGTTAGAACCTGTGATTGTAATCTGGTCGCCTTCTGCTCCAAGAACAAGATTCTTTACAGTAGCATCCTTCATTGCTCCGAAGAGACCATACAGATGGCTGGTCGCATCAGTCACACTGAATGCCCACTGGATACCCTTGATGGCGAAGCCCTGTCCGTTGAATACGCCAGAGAAAGGACTTACAAGGTCGTACGCAGGGGTTCCCTTAGCTGTACCGGATCCGATAGGAGTCCATTCTGTCATACCAGTAAGATCGATGTCGTTAAGAAGAACAACCTCTCCGGCCTCATTCTGCCAACGAGAAGTGCTTGCTCCTGAATTGACTGCCTTTGCAAAAGCGATGAGGTCCGCACCGGTAGAAATACCAGGAACCACAGGTCCTGAAGGCACGATAGGAGACTGACGTACAGCGATCTCTACTGTCACATCATAAAGATTGTTCCTAAAGATGATCTTACCCTTTCTGTCAGCACCAAGTGCGCTTTCGAAATAGTCTGCTACAAATGAATGCTTTGTAGTAATCATCTCAGCCTTTGTTGAAGGAGCGACCTTGAGCCAGTCAGCGCAATCATCTGAGATAGACATCTCATATGAAATGTTGTGAGACACCTCAATGTCAAACTCGGTGAAGTCTCCAGGAAGCTGGATTTCTGTACCTGCGCCATATTTGTTGTCCCAAACTGGCTTCTGGATCTCAGCCGAACCTGCAGTGAAGAACAAAGGCTTGAGGACAACATTCTCACCGGCAGAAACCATGATTACTGTGTTTCCTTCCTGAGCACCCTCAGCGAGAGTCACATTGATGGTCTTTGCATACTTGTCCACTTCCACAGACACGTTGTAAGCAGTGAAATAGTCAACGACTGCATCATTTGCCTGGGATCCTGTCACGGTATATGCGACCTTGGTCACTGCCGCAGGATCAGGAACTGCAATTATCGAAGGAGCATCGAACTCAATGTTGAGAGCCTCATACATCCTTACACTGAATACCGATCCGTCAACAAGAGTAAACTCGACATAACCTGTCTGCTCATTGTACTCGATATTCTTGAAAAGGGTGTTGGAGATGTCGTTTGCAAGAACCGGATTGCCGTTCGCACCAACGACTCTTTCTCCGTTGACGGTCCAGAATCCTTCTGCATCAATCTTCACTTCCGGCTCCACGCCGCCTACAGGCATCTTTGCACCCTGAGCGTCCAGAATCCAATCCCATGTCTTGCCGTTATCTGATGTCTGCCTCCAGTAGAGGACACCCTCAAATTCAGCGGCACCGATAAGAGGCGCTGTAACCACGTCGCTGTCTACAGCAACGACCACTGTACTTACCTCTCCGCCCTTGTCCATGTAGCTGATCACATAGTTTCCTGCCTCATCTGTTCCAAGATAAGATATGAAACTGCTGTTTACCAGCGCTGTCAGAGTAGAAAGCTGGCTCTCAAGATCGGCCATCTTCTGCTCATATCCAGAGAGTTCTGCCTCCACCTTCTCGATTTCCTCGCGTACCAGAGTATCGTCATAGCCGCAGGAACCCAGAAGGAAGAATCCGGCGAGAACTGCCATTATATATGATAACTTTTTCATACTTAGATTATTAGAATGTTATTTCCTCGCACGGATATAAATGTAGTTCATACAGCTGCGCTCTCCCTTAGCATCTGCAGGAGTGTTTACCAACGCACCCGTTCCATCAGAATATGCCCACATTGCAGTCGAGCCACCGCCGTCGAAACGTGTCATATTGTATGCACCAAGTCTTGCTGCAATCTGATACATCTCATAAGCCTTGACACCCATAGATGTCCATACTCCTGCAGACATGTCGATCTGACGTCCGTCAACGACAACGAGCCATACCTTTGTGCCTGCCTGGTCTACAGCCGCAAATGTAACAGGGTCGAACTCAGTGTTGTTCGAGCTGTCAGCCGCGAGACTTGCAGTGTTGTCCTTTCCGTTCTTGAGGAACTGGAACATTGTGGAGTTCTGGGTATAGATAGGTTTTGATGCACCATCCACTGTAACATCAGCTCTAAGCTTGATTGTGTCTCCCACCTTGACGGCAGCGGCAATCTCTGCAGCCTTGTCACCGGTAACCTGGACAGCAACCTCATCAGCAGCCGACAGGTACGGAGCCTTGTCAAGAGCTGTAGTGCGGCCATCATAGATTGCAGTCACCACTGCCGGTGCATAGCCGTTGTTCACTGTCATGTTTCCATTGCTGTACTTGGCAATAACATAGAAAGCAGTCTTGCTGAGCTTGTTCACAAGTTCAGGGTGATCAGCATGAGGAACCTCCTTATACCTTGAAGTATAGAGATTTGCATAATAAGTCTTATGTGAAAGACGTACGATTGTATCGTTGACTGAGAAATATTCATACTCCTTACCTGCAACCTCCATCTTGCCGGAGAATTCCTTCTTGCCACAGCTTGCTGTGTTGTCAGTGAAGGTAGTAAAGGCCCATGTATGGTTTACAAGGCTCTTTCTGACACCCTGGTTGTTGATGAACACAGGCTCACCTTCCTCGATGTGCATACCACGGGTAAATCCGTCGTTTGAATCGAAGAAACCTGTATTGATACCGGCAAGCACTTCCTCACCCTCTGTGCGCTTACGTGCGCAAAGCTGTGAAAGGGTCTCTCTGATGTTGAAACCGTTGTTGCTGTTCTTATTGCCGTTAGGATTAGGAACTATGTCGTTGGCAAATGCTGTAGTAAGATCGATAGCTGTGCTTGTGAGGTCGATCTCAAGTACATGCATCTTGCGCGGAACGTTCTTCCACTGGTAAGATTTAAGGTTGAGTCCGGTCGCAAGTGTCTTAGAGGCAGTCTGCTCCATTTCATAATAGAAATCAGCACTCCAGTCCAACATATTCTTCTCAGGCTGGATCCTCTTGAGGTACTGGTACTTCACAGCATTGTAGTAAGATGCATATGGAGCCGCCTCCGGAGTATCCTTCTGAGCAATATCTCCGACACGTCCCTTACCTGTACAGTTTACGATGTTGTCTTTGTTTGAAGTGAAACCAGCAGCCCAGCCGGCACCATGATCGTTATGAGCGGCAAGACCAAAGATGTTACCATTGTTCACGCAGCCGCTGAGGTTACCTGCGTTGTGACCTACGAATCCACCTGTACGGCAGCCAGTGTAAGTTATGACTGTTCCGTTATTTACGCAATCCTCGATTGAAGTCGTACCGCTGGTTCCGCCGACAAGGCCACCCATACGCTTGTTGTTGTATACATCCTGAGAACCGCCGAACTGACCGAACTTGTCATCTTCGATAGTACCGTTGTTGGTACATTTCACTACTGTAGAGCCATCAAGAGTTCCGACGATTCCGCCACCACGTCCTGAAGCGGCAGAGAAATCACCGTTATTGGTACATTCAGTAACTGCTGTCGCCGCTCTTGCATATCCGACGATACCCGCAAGCTGAAGGCCCTTACCACCATTTCCTGTGTTTGCAAGGTCCTTTACATGTACGTCTGCATTGTTTGTACACTTTGTTACAGCAAGACCTTTCACGTCGGCTGCAATACCGGCGATGCTTACAAGAATATCCTTAGGGTCAGCTGCCTTGAAGTCGAACGAAACATTGTTTGTACAGTTCTCTATCACAGCGCCCTCTACTGCTGTAGCGGCAACACCTGCTATTGAAGTTCCTGCCGAACATGTTCCTGTGATTGTCCACACATCACCTTCCGCACCTACAGTGAGATTCTTTACAGTACCCTTGAGAGCGCCGAAGATAGCCGCATTGAGCTGCGAGGTGACATCTGTGGTAAATCTGATGTTCTTGATTGCAAAGCCCTTACCGTCAAAAATACCCTCGAAAGGAGCCTCTGCAGTACCGACAGGAAGATATGATTCCACGCCTGACATATCGACATCAGAAAGAAGCACAACTGTTCCTTCTTCGTTCATGAAACGCTTCAGAGGAGCACCTGTGTTGACAGCGAGGGCAAATTTAGCCATATCATCAGCAGTCTTGATTCCGTAATAGTCCGGAGCCGCCGCCTTATCGGTAACATATACAGGACGGATGATCATATTGCCTTCCGCATCAGCCACGACAACCGCGAAACTTCCTTCCTCGAATCCTTCAGGGAAAGTGAGGGTAATGGTCTTTTCAACAGCATTCACAGAAGCCTCAAGATTATTCTTTCTCATAACCTTGACGATTGTCTGGTCTGAAGCAGGACCTCCGATTACATAAGTAAGAACAAGCGGTACAGATGAACCTTCAAAGTCAAGCTTGTTCATAAGTTCAGTCTCTCCATAGAAGAGGCTTACGTTGAATGCCTCAAAGAGAGGAACTGTCACTGTCGAGCCGTCAGCAAGAGTGAGCACTGCATGACCTGCAGTGTCCTTTTCTACTTTGGATACAACTGAGATAGCCTTTCCTTCCGCCTTAATCTTGTTGCCTGCGGCATCAAGAAGAGGGTTTCCGTTGACACACCAGTAGCCGTCCTTGATAGTGAATGCAGGAGTACGTCCTGCTACAGGGATCTTGGCACCGTCTACATCCTTGAGATAATCAGTCTTGCCATTGACAGTGAGAGTCCAGTAAAGGACACCTTTGTCTTCCTTTGTTCCAAGAAGAGGAGCAGTGTTTACATCATCCTTAGATGCAATGACAACTGTCTTCTCCTCGTTGTCTGCGCCTTTATAGCGCACAATATATCCGCCATCTTCATTTGCTGAAATGCCTGTGATGGCTCCACCGGTAACGACAGCAGACAGCATCTCGACCTGGGAGGTAAGCCCCTCCAGCTGAGCCTTTATCTCTGTCAACTGGTTATATGACTTATCAATACCGTCCCAAAGGATCGAGTCGTCATATTTGTTACAGCCTGACAGTACCATCAGAGCTGAAACGCAAAATGCGATCACATTATTGATTTTCATTGCCTTTCATTAATTAAAGTTAGTACTGTCAGTCCAGCCAGGATTCTGGGTAAGAGCACCTCCGGTGAGGACTCTCTGATCTGCAGGTATAGGCCACAGATACTCTCTGTCATTCCACTCCCAAGTCTGTGTAGACCAAGCAACTACATAGCCATGAGTACCCTCCGAAAGAACAAAGTCAGAACCGATCTTCTTTACTGTAAGTCCGTCTGCCGGCTTGCTCTGCTGAGTCTTCGAATAAATCTCAAGGTCGTTCTTGCCGTCACCGTCCATATCGTAGATACCCTCAGCAGGGAAATAGATACCATAATAAGGCTTGTCCTTGTTGACCATCTGCTCTCCTTCCTTCCAGCGGAGCATATCCCACTGACGGAAACCTTCGTTCACGAGCTCGATAGTACGCTCACGACGGATCTCGAGGATGACACCCTTGTTTTCTCCGTCCTTGACCTTATGATAGCAAGAAGCAAGGAACGGGTCTACATCAGCATTTGCCGCTGCAACGTTCAATGCAGGCATCTTGGCTCTCTCACGGATCTTATTGATTGACTTGTCGATATCTGCCTGGTCGAGGGTTGCCTTGCCGAGAGCTGCAAGTTCAGCCTTTGCCTCCGCATAGTTGAGGTAAACCTCTGCGGCACGGATAAGAGGCCAGTCCATTGTACCCTTTGATGCTCCACTCTGAGCTATGGAAGCAACGAACTTGATAGGTTCATATCCTGTGAGAGCAGTCATGTCGTTAGGAGTTGGCTTAGTCTCATCCTTGATGATATAACCCGGACAAAGGACTGTCTGAGCCATACGAGGGTCACGATTCTTGGTCTCGTCTGTGTAGAACATAGTCTCATGTCCCTGAATATCGGTAAAGCGTGTTCCGTCAGCCATAAGGTAATGATTCATGAAGCGTCTTGTGAAGCCCTGAGCATCATTACGTATGTTGAACTGCACAGAGTTGGAGATATTGAGTGTCTCGAACTGGTAAAGACGTGCAAGAACCACTTCTTCTGTCTTTGCTCTGTCACTGCAGAAAAGGTCGCGATAAGGCTCCTCTCCCTGATTATAGAGGACGTATCCGCTCTCATCGATAAAGGTATTCGCAGCCTCGACTGCCTGTGTAAGATATTTCTCTGCATCAGGCATTCCGTGATATGCTCTCCATGTTCCCTCGAAGAGCGCCGCGCGTGACTTCATTGCAAGAGCAGCCCATTTGGTTACACGTGCAGAGAAGCCATCCTTTGTTGCAGGAATCATCTGGATTGCCTTGTCAAAGTCCTCCATGACCTTGTCCATGACAAAACCTCTGTCATTACGCTTCATGTTGAGGAACTCCTCATCTGTTGATTCGAGCACTTTTTCATAGTAAGGCACATCACCGAAACGCATGACCTTCTGGAAGTAGAAGTATGCACGGAAGAAATACGCGATACCATCATATTTTGTTCTCAATGCCTCATCTTCGCAGTTTGAAGAATGCTCGAGCATATAGTTGATTCTGCGGAGCATATCCCAGTCCCACTCATTGTTGGCCGACATGTCGTCAGAAGCAAGGCGAAGACCCTGAATGATGTTTCCCATGCTCTTATCGACCATGTCATCCGCATTGTACCTTGAAACTGCATCCGGACTATCAAGAAGGCCCGAATACAAATAGTTGGTCCACTGCTCGAAATGCGCCTCTGACTTGAAATACACCTCAGGACTTTCGGCATCCTCAGGATAGAGAGTCAGGTCGCAACTCACGGCTGTAACCGCAATGGCAGCAGCTGCCAGTAATCTGAATATATTTTTCATTTCTCTTTCCTCCTATATTAGAACTGGATGTCAATACCTACAGAGAATGTCCTTGGATAAGCATAACCTACACCGGCATTTGCTGTACTTGTTCCAGACGAGCCTGCAAGCTCAGGATCCATTGTCTTTGTATATTTCTTGATCGGAGACCAGTAGCAGAGGTTCTCTCCTGAGAAGTAGAATCTTATCTGCTCGATCTTTGCCTTGCGGGTCAATCCCTTAGGAATTGTATAACCTACAGTCAGATTCTTGAAACGCAGGTACGCAAGATTCTGAAGATAACGGTCGTTGGTTGTTCCGAGAGAACCGTTCGCATATGCATTGTAACCACGGGCACGTGGGAAATATGCATTTCTATTGGTCTCTGTCCACACATTTTCGTAGAACTCGGTGTGGATGAACGATGTAGGAGGGAATGCGTAAGGACCCCAGAAATCATAAGATGCCTGTCCTGCAACAGGATACCAGTCACGGCGTCCGACTCCCTGGAAGAATGCAGAAACATCAAGTCCCACCCAGTTGAATCCAAGGCGGAATGAGTAGTTGTAACGTGGTCTTGTATTACCGATGATGATCTTGTCACCATGATCATCGAGTGTTCCGGAACCCTCCGAAATCTTCTTGTCACCATCAAGGTCAGCAAACTTCACATCACCTGCACGGAGATAGTTTCCGTAAGGACCTGTACACTGGTAGACTCTCTTGTTGACAGCCTCGTCATTGATTGTAGCCTGATATTCAGCAGCCTCACGGTCCGTCTTGAAGAGGCCCTCGACATGATATCCCCAGATATCGCCAAGCTTCTTTCCTACATAGTGCTCTGAGATCAGTCCGTCAGGGTTGTGATACTTGGTAATATGAGTCACATAGTCTCCGACAGTCGCACCTACATTATAATTGAAGGGCTTGCCGAGGAGAGAGAATGAATCTTTCCAAGACACGGTAAGTTCCCATCCCTTTGTGCGGAGGTCAGCGCAGTTTGCCTTAGGAGTAGACGCACCGAACACATCCGGAAGGGTGAGGGATGTAGTAAGCATATTCTTGGTATCTCTGATATATCCGTCAAGAGTAAGGTTGAAACGGGTGTCAAGGAATGAAAGGTCAAGACCAAGGTCATAAGTAGTCACGGTCTCCCATGTCAGGCCGTCAGAAATAGGGGCAGAAATGCTTGAATACTTACCCTCCTCAACATAGTCGAAAGTGTATCCGTTTGTCTTGTTTCCAGTAATTGTCTCGATCCATGCATAGTTGCTCACCTGCTGGTTTCCAAGGCTACCTGCAGAGAAACGGATCTTCATGTTATCCACGACATTTCTTGCTGAACTGAAGAATTCCTCCTCAGAGATTGTCCACGCTGCAGAAGCAGAAGGGAAGAAGGCCCAACGATGGTCCGGAGCGAAACGTGATGAACCGTCACCACGTGCACTGGCCTCAATGATGTAACGGCCCTTGTAATCATAGTTTGCACGAGCAAAGAATCCAAGGGTCTTGTATGCAGTGATACCCTGAGTCACTACAGGAATACCTGTTGCAGATGCAAATGTGCTCAGTTCATCATTGGTAAGGTCTGAGTTGCTTACATCCACCTCGACTGAACGATATGTCTCATACTGTCCACCGGCTGTCAGCTTGAAGTTGTGACCGTTCCACGAGTTGTCATAAGTTCCATATACATTAAGGTTATGGCCTGCATAGTTGCTGCTTACCTCCTGATAGCTGTTCTTCACAGATCCTGAGGTAAAGTCTTCCATCTTGCCCTGTGTCCTTGAGAACTGGAATGTATTGTTGCGATACTTGTTCAGCACATCTCTGAAACGGTAGTCATAAGCCGCAGTGATGGTAAATCCCTTGAAAGGCTTGATATCCACCTGATTGGAGATTGTAAGATACTTCTTTGACTTCGAGTTTGTTCCTGTTGCCGCAGCCATATGAGCAGCACGGCCTGCTCCAAGAGGAGAGTTCTTTCCGAGCTGATTCACATAGTGCACAAGCGTACCGTCCGGATTATATGGTACAAAGGCTGCACAGATGTTTGACTGAAGAGCATGGATTGTTCCCTCGTAGCTGTAGTATCCGCCATAAGTGTATGTAGATGAGTCATATGCGACATTGACCGAATATTTCATCCATTTATACATCTGAGCAGAGAACTTTGCGCGGAACGAATAGTCTGTGTACCTGTCCTGCTGGATCTTGAACATACCGTCCTGAGAAAGGAAACGTCCGCTGGCATAGTATGAAATCTTGTCAGAACCACCTGAAACAGACACATTGTGCTCCTGCTGAGGACGCACGCGATTGTAGAAGTGTCCATACCAGTCGAAGTTACCGTAATAGTAGTACTTTCCGTCATCTGCGATCTCTACCCATGGGCGGTCAGGATGCTCGACAACGTCATTTCTGCGCTCATAAAGCTTCTGAAGTCCGCCATTCTCCTCTGTATATCTGAAGATGTCCTTTGTACTGTCGGAAGAGTTGTTCATGAACTCGTTCACGATCATCACATGGTCATATCCAGTCTTGATGAAGTCGGTGGATGTAGTGTTGGTCTGCCATCCGAAACGGCCGTTATACTGCACGCGGGCATTGTCGCCACGCTTTCCTGCCTTTGTTGTAATGAGCACGACACCGGCTGATGCCTTTGCTCCATAGATGGCACAGGTAGACGCATCCTTGAGCACTGTCACCGACTCGATGTCGTTAGGGTTGATCTGACTCAGGCTGACTTCCACTCCGTCTGCAAGGACAAGAGGTGATCCAGAGTTGAGCGACAAGGTACCACGGATGTTGATGTTGTAGCCTGACTCAGGTGAACCTGTTCCGAAGGTGATGTTCACAGAGGGATCGGCACCCTGAAGAGCATTCGCGGCAGACACTACGGGACGTGCATTGAGGTCCTTTCCGCTGACTGTTCCGACCGCACCGGAAAGATTGGCTCTTTTCTGAGTACCATATCCGATGACGATAACGTCTTCAAGAATATTCTGTGAATCATCAAGGATGATGTTGAACGGAGCTTTTTCTTTTCCTGTCATTTCAATCTCCATATCGGAATAACCGATATATGAAACAATGATCTTTGCGGGAAATGTAACTCCAGCAAGTTCATACTTGCCATCAAGATCTGTAAGAAAGCCCTGAGTGGTACCGTCTACCATAAGGGAAGCTCCGATAAGAGGTTCTCCATTGGAGTCGGTAACTTTTCCTCTGATAATTCTCGGTGCCTGTGGAGCAGTCTTGGGATCCGACTGCTTCTTTGTTACCGAAATTCTGTTTCCGTCAATGACGTACGAGACATTCTGACCGGCAAAAACCTGGTCAAGGACCTCATTGATAGACGCATTTTTGGCAGAAACCGTAATGCGCTTGGCGAGATCAACCTCGTCGGCATTGAGAATGATGGAGTAGTTCTCGGACTGATTCAGGGCAGTGATAGCCTCCTGAACAGTCACGTTCTTCATCGAAAGATTGATCTTCTGTGCAGACAATGACAAAGGCGCCAGGAATACACAGAAAACAACCATCAGCAGCAATCGCCTTAAACGGCCGTCTGCTCGAGTTGAATCGATTCTCATAAGATTTGGTTATTAATTAATTAGTTTTGTATTATAGTATCTGACTATTTCTTTGAAATGTAGATGACTCCATCCCGGCTGTCGAACTTCATTTTATTGTCGATATTGAGACTTTCCAGAATCTGATCAAGGGTCTCATTATTGGAGAACCACGCAAAATATCTTGTCTGTGCGAGTCCCTCGTCCAAAAGAATCATCCTGACTCCAAACAGACGTTCCAGATCTGCAGTTATGTCGCTGAGACGAAGGTTGAAGAAGTGTATTGCACCATGATCGTGGAATCCTTTGTACAGATGAGGCTGAAAATCCTTCATCTCGATCTCGCCGCTCTTGCGGTCATACTGAATCATCTCTCCCGGATGAAGCTGTATCTGCTTTGTGCGGGTATTGGCATCGATATCCACCTGCACGGAACCATCCAGAAGCAGAAGCTCCACGCATTGAGTATTATCATATGCCTTGAAATTGAATGTAGTACCAAGAACCTTTACATCAACGTCACCCGTCGCAATTATAAACGGCTGATCAGGATTCTTGGCAACCTCGGCAAAGACCTCGCCTTCGATAAAGACCTTACGCTCCTTACCAAGGAATGAAGATGGATAAGTCACACGTGTTCCCGCATTCAGATGGAGGCATGTACCATCCGAGAGAACAAGCTGCGTTGTCTCACCATAAGGAACCTTCAATTCGGTCCATTCCTCACGTTCAGGAACTGAAAGCCTGTCATAAATAAAAGCGCCAAGCAATGGGAACATCATGCAAGCTGCAAATCCCATAGCCCAGCGTCCAATTTTCCTGACCGAACAGCCTATACGGCTTATTCTATCCTTTCCTATTCTTCTGCATACATTAGCATATGCGACAGAAGATAACTGCATATCCTCTGCTTCAAATTCAGACATAATGACAAAAAGAGCCTCCTGCACCTGAGGGTCATCTGAGTGCTCTACAAGCCAGTCCTGTACCTGAGCCTCCTCTTGAGGAGTCATCTGTCCGGCAAAATATTTTCTTAAGAAATCCATATTCGTCCGGTGTTTTATAAAATAACACCGGATAAGAACAATCAGAAGGCTGTTTTCACGTAATTATTTCAAGAAAATTCTAGAATTTCATTGAAAAAACTATAGGATAATGGTCTGATGGATGACAGAATTTTATGCCTTTGCGAGTGTCACGGTGTGTAGTCGCATAACCATCATGAATGGTGCGAGCCTCTTTAACCTTGTCAAAGAGCGGTTCGGTGAGATAGACAAAGTCTATGCGTCGGCCCGAGAATGTGCTCTTCTGATATTCTCCTGGATACCATTTCTCAATAAGATCCACATATGGAGTCTGCGAGCGTATATAATCATTAAGCAGGAAGGCTTTGTCATCCTCAGGGCGCCCAAGGTGCCAATTGTCGACACGCGAGACTGCGTTGAAGTCACCCACCATCATCCAGTTGCCCTTGCCTTGAGGATCCTGCTCCAGAATGGTCTGCTCGCATATATACTTCATCTCTGCGGCACGGAAGAGATCACCACCATTCTCAGCGGCGCTCGCCTTCTGATCCTCCGCCATATATGCATACTTGAACGGATAGGTATGAACCGTCACAATATTTATCTTCTCGCCATTGACATCGACCTCTACATGACCCGCACCATGCACAACAACGATGTCATCGCCATTGCCATTGATTCTCTTTACAATCCTTAGAGGATACTTGGATGTCACAACCTGTGGAAAGGTGTCACGCTTACCTGCGATGCAGACATACTGATGGCCATAACGACGTGCCAGCAAGTCCCAGTTATATGGAAGATAGGCCTCCTCACAGCCGGCCATCTTGACAGAAGTGTCAGTACGATATCGGGACTCAGCTTCAGCCCAGACACATATATCCGGATTCTGTTCTATTACAAAATCGACGAAATTATCATAATCATTTCCCTGATCAGCCCACATGCCGTTCTGAATATTCCAATACAAGACCTTGAGGTTTCTGGTCTTGGCTTCACAATTGACTAGCGCGAGCAATACTGCCGCCAGGAGAGCGGTCAGCGAATGGATTTTAATCTTCATATGCAGAAGTATAATATTAACTTAGCGAGTGACGCAGATCCTTCAAAGCCAGTTCTATATGCTTCTCTACCGTACGCACGGAGAGATTCAGCTTGACCGCTATTTCCATATTGCTCATATGCTCATAGCGGCTCATCATGAAGATGGCACGTCTCTTGGGAGGAAGAGCTTCTATATTGTGTCTCAAACGCACATTTGTCTCCGCAAAACTCATCCACTCCTCCACATTAGGATTCTGCATGTGCGATTCGAATTGAGAATCCAGACCAACGCTCTTCGATCTGGCAGAGCGCAGATAATTTATGGCGTCATTCCTGGACAATACACAAAGATAATTCTTGATTGACTGATTCGGGTGGAGGGAGAAACGATTCAGCCACAGCTTCATGAAACAGTTTTGGGCAATATCTTCAGCAACCGCCTGGTTCTTCACCAAAGAAGCGGTAAAATTCAGAACCATAGGATAATATCTGTGGAATAGACGCTCATAAGCATCTATTTCCACTCCTTCACGACAAAGGTCAGCAACCAGTCGTTCATCAGAATATTTCTTCTCCGGTCCCATTATACGCCAAAATAGACAATTTCACGGTACAAGAACAAATGAGCTCTCCAATATACGTAATCAAAAACAAGAAAAATCCGAAAA
>JAEIGA010007675.1_pt1 | contig 16371 bp, 9 predicted proteins | sample 9270691 | NCBI WGS metagenome assembly JAEIGA01 (sample SAMN17057246, study PRJNA624740) | gut metagenome | biome: biome; isolation source: fecal sample | host: Bos grunniens | place: China: Xizang | collected 2019
CAAAGTTGCAGGATCGAAGTTGAATACTGGAGCAGGAGCTACATACTCAGCCTGCTTAACAGTAACCTTCTCCTCAAGCATACCGTAAACGATAGTGATAACGCCCTCGCGTGCATCAGCAGTGTTTGCAGCAACCTGGAACAAGATCTTATCTGCCTGAACAGTTACCTGTGAAATCCAAGCAACATTAGCGCTTGCAGTAACATCTACGCCCTGGATAGGGTTCTTGATAGTGTACTCGATAGTACCCACAGCCTCATCCTGGCCAAACTCCATTGTCTCTCCTGATGTGATTACGATTGCAGGAGCAGCCGTCTTGCCAGCCTGCTTTACAGTAACCTCCATAGAGGCAACATCGTACTTGATTGTAACCTTAGCCTCACGAGCAGCCTGATCTGTATTCTCTGCAACGGTGAAGGTAATGGTCTCGCCATAGTTGAAGTCGCTAATCCACTCTGCCTCATACTCAGCAGTGAACTCTGTGCCCTCCTTAGCATTTACGAGCATATACTCAATAGTACCATTGCCACCTTCAGCCTTGAAGTTCATCACATCGTTTGATGTGAGGATAAGCTGTGGCTTCTTCTCCTCTGGTTGTGGCTCTGGAGTAGGCTCCTCAGTAGGTGGTACGCATGCAGCGAATGCCAAAGGCATGCACATCAACAAATAGAATAACTTTTTCATTGTTAGATTATTTTTTTAGGTTTATAATTGATGTCAATAATTTATTTGGATTCAGTTGGAGTCTCCTCGCTATAACTACCGCTTATGCTACCCTCAAGCTTAAAGCCGGCATCGTCCTTAGCGCTGATGTTGATTGTTGCATTGTCGCCGTCAACTACAACCTGAATAACGCCATCCACAATTGGCGCCATAACATCACTAATGGTTGAGCTATTCTTAAGCTTACCATACCATGTGCCAACCAAACCATCACCCATAAATCCTGGCAAAAACTTATCCTCGTAGCTTTCGCTAGCGTTGCCTGTGAGGCGTACATATGCACCTGCTGGGCTCTCGCTGTTTGCGTTAAATAGCTCAATCATGAATAGGTGGTTATCCTTCACAGCCTCGATAAACCAATTCTGCATACCCACCTTGTAGCTGTCACCATAGTTCTTTGCTACGATCTTAGCACCCTTAAGGTCGAAGCTAAAGTCATCAGCGATTGATGATAGGTCTTTGCATACGCTAAGGTCGCCCTCGTATGTTACACGGTGCTTCTCGCCATTTGACATTGTAAGCTGTATATCAATCTTGTTGTCGCTAACTACAATCTCACCGCTTTCAATACCTATGCTAACGCCCTTGCTCTTGCAACCACTCGCACTCTTGGCAAATGTGCCAGAGCCACAGCTATTCTCTGCATCGAAGCTATATGTGCCGTTAGGGATGATAGGCAGTGCCTCATTCTCAGGTGCAAGCTCCGAGTAGCAGTCGAAGTAGTAGTATGTACCCTCTGGGTCATACTGCACCTTGCCTTTAGAGTCGGTCTTTAGACCCTTGTCCGACAAGAATAGCCAATAGTTGTTTGTCTCGGAGTACTCTGTGCCGTAGAACTGACCCTCGAAACGCTTAGCCTTGAACTCCTCGTCGAAACCATCAATATTGCCAGCCTTCTGCTTTACGGTGATAGCTACATCCTTAGCGTGTGGATACTTAAGAGTTACCTTAGCCTCACGAGCATCACCCTCATTTGCCATCGCGGTAATCACAAGCTCCGAGTTGTATTGTACGGTAGCCTCCAACCAATCGCAATTCTCTACAGCCGTAACAGAGCCACCCTGTGGGGTTCTGATTGAAAAATCGATAACCATCTCACCACCAATTCGGGTAAACTCAACAACGGTGCTCTTAGGTAGAATGCTCGACTTTGCAGCTACCTCCTCCTCGCCATTGTTACATGCAGTGAAAACCACAGTCACAAGTGCTAATAGTGTAAATAATTTCTTCATTGCTATATTAAATTAATTTTAAATCAAAAAATATAGCGCAAATATACAACAAATATTTGTAATGTAGCGCCCTAAATCAATAAAAAGTAGAGAGATAGCCTCCCTAACTGTTTGTGATTTGTAACTCGGTGGGGCTGTTGAGAACAACGACTAAACAAAACGAGAGCGACTAATATGCTTAGTCGCCCTCGAAACGGGTTGAAATATAATGTCTTAGCGAAGTGAGAAACCCTTAGCTGGGGCTGCTATAGTTGGTCTATTAAGACTAAGTGCCTGTGCAGAAGCATCAACAACAGATGCTGTTACGCTACCTGTGATGCTGTAACCGCCATCGTCAACGCAGTCGAATGTGAAAGTCGATGTGCCATTGCCATTATCTGCAATGGTGATAGAGCCTGAGTAGAATGGTGTGTAGATATCTGTCAATTCGCCGTTTTCAAGAACAGCATACCATGTACCTGTCAAATAGCCATCATTAATATATCCAGGGATATATTTATAATATGGGTCGTTGTTGTTCACTAGTACGGTGAACTCACCATTGCAATCTACAGCCTCTGGGGCTACGATGATGTCAAGGAGTACATAATTGCCATTGCCGGTTGATGCATCCTCCAAGATTGTGATGATGTAGTTGTCTGCACCAACGCTGTAGTAGTCTTCGTAATTCTCGATATAGCATGTGTAGCCAGAACCATTTATCTCGATATTCTCCTTCTTAGGAAGTGGAAGTGCTGGATTGCCATTGAATACGAATCTATATGTATTTTCAGTAGCATCTATGAAGTAACCCTCAATCTTATCGTCGCTAACATCAACATAACCCTCCACAGGATCAATCTGTGTTATCTGAGCATTGTCATCTGTTATCACAAGCTTAGAGTATTCGCAGCTTATTGTGCCTGCAACATTTGAGTCGTTGAATGTGTACTTGCCATTAGGGATAACAAGAAAATCCTCGTCACCTGTAGCTGCATATAGATCGAGAGTGAGATATGTGCTATTAGGCGAATAAGCATCTATATTCTCTACAGATGAGAGCATGATGTAGTAGTTGTGTGCTGTGATAGATGCATCCCAGTAGCCAGGAGCATAGTATGTACCGTTGATGTAGTTTAGCTCATATAGTGGAGCATCAGGCACATTAGCCACGCGCTTGATTGTAACCTCAAATGACTCAGCCTCATACTGCACCTTAATGATTGTCTGATCATCCTCCGGGAGGTATGGCTCTGGGTATGTTACTGTAAAGGTGATATTCTGAGCAACCTTAATGTCGTTAATCCAGTGAGCCTCGCATGTAACTGATGGAAGAGCACCCTCTGGAGCGTTCTCAAGAGTGTAGGTAATCTGACCCTCACCCTCCTCTTCAAAGACCATCTCTGCCTCAGATGTTAGGGTCAATACAGGATTCTTAACCTCAGGAGTCTCTGATGGAGTGTCAGGATCGCAAGCTGCCAATAGGAATGGCAAACACAACAAAAGATAGAAATACTTTTTCATACGGTATAATTATTAGTTAATAGTCTTACTCTTTTGCAAAGATATAATAATTTCGGGAAATATCTCCTTCTATTCGCTATATTTTGCTATATAGTTGTTGCACTATCTTATATTATGGGGGCTGGCTAAGTTACTTTTTAGCCAGCCCCTTACATAATTTTTAATTAGCTTGATTAACGGCGAATCATTGAAGACTTAAGGCTGTTAATCTCAATCTTTGCGCTCTTCTTGCTCTTAGGCTGTGCATTGAGTGCCATAGCCTCAGCGCTGATGTCAGAAGCATTGATAGTACCCGCTACCTTGTTGCCAGCGTCATCCACGCAGTCGTAAGTAAATGTAACAGTGCCATCTGCCTCGCGGCTAATATCGATACTACCCTCTGCAAGTGGAGCATATACACCTGTCAATTCGCCATTCTCAATTTCTAAATACCAGCAACCTACAGTGTATCCATCAGCATCCAAAGCACCAGGCATAAATGTATTTAGATAATTTGAGTAGTCTGTTAATGCAGTGTATGATGCGCAGAAGTCATCCTGTGAAGGGTTTGCCAAAAGGTCGATTAGTAGGAAGTCACCGTTACCCTCGTATGGATCCTCATATATGGAAATCAGCCAATTGTCAGAATCCTCAGTGTAGAAATCACCATAGTATTCTGCCATGTATGTATAGCCAGTACCGTTTAGGTTCAAATCACCCTCGAGTGTTGATAGACCATCACCGCCAGTCTCCTCACCATAAGGTGTTAGAGCAAGGCTACCCTCATAGGTGATAGTAGCTGTGCTGCCATCCTCAAGCTTCAAGACAGCCTCAATCTTATTGTCGGTAACATTGATAGTAGCCTCGTAGAATAAAAACCACTCTGCTTGCTCACCATACTCATTTGTTTTGTAACCGAAGGTGTAGTAGCTTGCACATGTCCACGCGTCGCAGCTATCATATAGATCTAATGTGTATGTGCCATTAGGAATAGAGTAGTCCTCATTTACCTCAGGTGCATATAGATCAAATGAGAAGAATGTTCCGTTAGGAGTGTTTGGACCGCCCTCAACATCTGAAAGAACGAAGTAGTAGTTGTGTGTGTCGATACCCATTGACTCTGGAGAGTAGTACTCACCTGTGAGGTATTTAGCCTCGAATGTGAAGTCCTCACCTGCAGGTGTCTCGTTGAAGTTAAAACCGTCAACAACGCCTGTCCAGTTGAGAGTGAGGTAATCACCATACTCAGACTCGAAGAAACCTGTGATGGTTGTTGTGCCATCCTCGTTGTGTGCAAGGGTGATGTCTGCATCTACAACATAAGCGCCCTCGCCAGTCTCGATATTCCACAAGAAGTTTGACCAAGAGGTAACACCACCGTTGTCAATAGTGTACTGACCCTCTGATAGATACTTAGAGTTAGGATTGATGTAGTCCTGCATATCCAATGAGTGGTAGTTCTCCTCATCGATATAGAGATCAAGCTCGAAGTTACCAAGATCCCAGCCATCTGCGCGGTATGCCTCAACCTTTACAGGGTTGAACTCCTGTGGCTCTGGCTCTGGGTTTGGATTGTCAGATGGCTCCATACCTACAACAACGCCCTCGTAAGTGAAGTGGTAAGCACCATTCTCGTTAGTTAGGGTGATGTCGAATGTATATACCTCCTCAGCAAGTGCTACTACAGCCTTACCTGCCTCAAACTCCAACTCTGTCTCGCTCTCTACGATCTCCAAAAGAGAATCCTCGATATCATACTCGCCAGCCTGAAGGATAACCTCACCTTCAGCACCTGTGATAAGAATCTGAAGAGCATGGTTCTCAGCGTCATCAACAAACATCAAAGCAAAGGCGTTCTCTGCAATCTCAAGCTCCTCGCTTGGATAACGCATTGCTGCAGCCAACTCAATATCCAAAACATACTCTGGCTGTGGATCTGGTTGTGGCTGTGGTTGTGGCTCTGGCTTTTGTTCTTGAAGAAGCTCACATGATGCGAATGCCAATGGCAAACACAACAAAAGGTAGAATAATTTTTTCATATGCGTTTAGTTTTAAGTTGTTAAATTCTCTTGTTTATTCTCAATCGATACAAAATTAAACAAAAAAAACAATATATCCAACATTTTGCACATAAATATTGTGTGCTGAAATAAAATAATATGGGTTGCCTCAACAAATGCGTTGTGCAACCCAATACTATATTAGTGTGGTGTGTCGTATGACCTTTAATTTGCGATCTCTGAGATTGTACCCTTAATCTTATGACCTGCGTCATCTTCGCAATCAAATGTGAAGCTGGTTGTGCCATCATCGTTGAGTACGATATCAACACTTCCATCCATAATAGGTGCCATCTCGTAGTTTATGCCACCATCCTTAAGTACGGCATACCAAGAGCCTGCAATATTTCCCTCCGAGATATAACCTTTAATATAGGTATCAAGGTAATCCTCTGAGTTTGATAGCGAGTTATCCTGCAAGGCGGTGTAGAGATATTGCCAGTCGCTTCGGTTAGGGTCGGCAAGAAGCTCTAACTGAATGAATAGACCGTTAAGTCTATTGGCATCCTCGTATATGCGCACTGTCCAGTTGTCACTATCTGCGGTGAAGTAGTCACCGTAGTAGTTTGCTGAAACGGTAGCACCATGAAGGTCGAGGTTTACATCGCCGCTCAGAGTTGATAGGTAGTCGTTCTTCTCGGCATAGTGAGGTGTTGTGGTGTGGTCGCCCTCATAGCTTACGCGTACCTTAGTACCATCTTCACACACGAACTCCGCCTCGATCTTACGCTCGCTAACAACAACCTCTCCCTCGGTGAAGAGATAGCGCTTAGCGTAGTCATTACCCATGGCGTTAATGGTAAAACCGTAGGTCTTGCCACCATTCAATGTCCCTGCAAGCCACTGACTCTTAGGGTCGAGAGTGTATGTGCCGCAAGGAATTGAGTGATCCTCGGTTTCGATCTCGGTGTATAGGTCGAAGTAGAAATAGGTCGAGTTTGGAACAGGGTTGTTTCTATCAATCACAGCATCCGAGAGGGTGAAGTAGTAGTTGTGGGCATTCCAATAGAGTGACTCCATGTGGTAGAAGTCGCCACTAAAGATTGTTGCCTCGAAGTTTAGACCCTCGAAGCCGCCCTGCACGATGCGTACCCCCTCAACGATGGTGTCGTAGCTAATGACAACCACAGCCTCGCGCTCGTCATCCTCATTCTCTGCTACCAGAAGAGTAATCTTCTCTGCATCAATAACGATGTCGCTAATCCACGCCGCCTCGCACTCTGCTGAAAGCTTCACGCCCTCCTTTGTGTTCTCGAGTGTGTAGCTTATGGTTACCTCCTCACCCTCAGGAGATACGCTGATCTCCTGAGTTGAGAGGGTTAGTACCGAGCTCTGCTCCACAGGCTCATCGGCAGGCTTGGATGTTGGCTCACAAGCGGCGCATAGCACGAATGAAGCAACGAGAAGATAAATCAACCTCTTTATGTTAAGATTGTTGAGTCTCATAATCTTTTCGATTGTTTAGACCTTTAGTTTGCTGGCTTAGTGGTGATAGTACCTGTAATCTTGTAGCCTGCATCGTCAACACAGTTAAATGTGAAGGTCTTAGAGCCATCGTAGTTGCTGATAATATCGATAGTGCCACCCACGATAGGTGCCATCTCGAAGCTTGGTTGACCCTCGCCATTGAGTACCTGATACCATGATGCTGCAGGAACATTACCTGCAAGGTAACCGCCGATAAATGCGTTCATATAGTCGGCAGGGTCACCATCTTTACCCACCTTGCTGATATCTACAGACTTATATCTGAAGTCCCAACGACCATCAGTGTTGTCTGCAAGGAGTGCAAGGAAGATCTTAACACCACTTCTGCGGTATTCATCCTCGAAGAGCTGAATCTGCCAGTAGTCTGCACCCTCAGTCTTGTAGTAACCACGAGAATTGTAGGCATCCAAAGTTACGCCTGTAAGGTTAAGCTCAATATCCCTGTAGAGGCGTGATGCGTAGTCGTAGTTGTTATCCTCGGAGTATGGTAGGGTAGTAAGGTCGCCCTCGTAGTGTATGGTCACAGTTCTATTTGTATCGGTGGTGAATGTAGCCTCGATCTTACGCTCGCTAACCACAACAGTACCGCTAATGAAATTGATATCCTTAGAGTGCTTATCGCCCGAAGCATCAACCTTGAAACCAAGGGTCTTGTCGCCTGCCAATGTGCCTGAAGCCTTGCTGTTTGTGCTATCGAAGGTGTAAGTGCCATAAGGTATGGTATTGTCCTCTGTAGCACTCTCGCTATATAGGTCAATGTTGATGTTTAGTGAGTTAGGTGCAGGGAAGCGGCGGTTGATAGGCATGTCTGATAGGGTGAAGTAATAGTTGTGTGACACGCCATTGCCCATGCTTGCAGGGTAGTAGTCGCCCTTGAAGAACGATGCTGTAAGCTCAATATCCTCATCCTTCTCTGGTGCTACATAGCCACCAAGCTCGAAGCCCTCAACAACACCTGTCCAGTCGATGTTAAGAACAACGCCACCCAAGGTCTTCATGTGACCCTTGATTGTTGTTGTACGCTTGTTGTTGTGTGTAAGCTCAATCTCTGCCTCTGCCAAGAAGTCGTATGTGCCATCGCCGAGGTATATCTTAGAGCCTGAGCTGTTGATATACTGCTTGTGACCCTCGCCACCGTCCTGAGCCAATACATATACACCCTCAGCAAGGTAATCCTTGCTATTGCCGATAAGGTCGAACATATCAATAGAGTGACAGTATGCCATATTTGCATATAGCTCAAGAGTGAAGTTACCTGGGCTCCACCATGCTACTGCATATACTGCGTATGGTACGAAGTTAATCTCCTCACCTGGAGTGGTGGTTGCCATTCGTGACACCTCGCCTGTGTAGGTGATGTGGTAGGTCTTCTCATCTGTACCAATAAGGAAGGCATCGAAGGTGTAGATATTCTCCTCAACAGATACATTTACGCGGCCATCGGTAAATCGCTTAGCCTCCTCACCCTCAGTAAAGATATAGAGCTGTGAACCATCCAAAAGGAGTGTGCCTGTAAGAGGTGTATAGACACCTGCAGGGAGTGTATCCATACCATCTGCATTCAACAACGCCAACTGGAACTGCATCAACTCGTTGTTATCACCGAAGTTGATGAGGAAGTAGTTGTTTGGAAGGTTGTAATCTGCGCTATTTGCGCGTGTTGCCCAATCCATCTGAAGTTCTACGGTGTTGTTGTCCGTAGCTGAGAACTGCACGATGGTAACTTCACATGTTAGGGTGTCGTAGCTGATAGCCATAGTTGTCTGGCGTCTTAGCTCCTCGCTATTCTCTGCTACATCGAACGAGATCTCCTTCTCGCCCACCTTGATGTTGCTAATCCACTCAGCCTCGCATGTTACAGCTACCTCAATGTCCTCAAAAGGATTCTTAACTTCGTAGCCAATCTTTGCAGTGCCCTGCTGATAGTCCAATACCAATTTGTCGGCAGGGTCAACAGTTAGCTGTGTGGTGTAGTCTCCACCATCAGAGAGCTGCTTAACTGCAACCTCGATAGTTATGGTGTCGTAAGTAACCACGATTTTAGTCTCGCGCTCACGGCTCTCGTTGAGTGCAACGGTGAAGGTAATATCCTCACCTACAGTGAGATTTTCAATCCACTTAGCGTCGCATGTTGCCGAGAGTTTTGCTCCCTCCTTCTCATTCTTGATGGTGTAGCTAATAATCGCCTCGCCACCATCGTGCAAGAACTCCATCTTTTCGGTGGATAGCTGCAATTGAGGCTTAAGCTCCACAGGAGTGTCTGGCTCTGTCAACATGTCGCATGCCACAAATGCTAATGGCATAGCGAGCAGTAGGTAAAATAGTTTTTTCATTGTTGTTTATTTTTTTTAGTCGATAAATTTCTGTCCGTAGGCCTTATCGTGCTTAGCAATAGAGATACGCCTAATCGTCAAAAAGTAGATGTTGATTTGTAAACCTTGATCTACAAATCAACACCTAAATATCTTAAATATTGTTTAGTACAACGCGTTTATAATTGTTGCCTTACCTGTGTACTTTACCCTGTGCTTTACACCCTCGATTGAGCATTCAAATGTTGCGCCCTCCTCGGTAACGGTCAATGAAGCGTGGTCGTATCTCAATGGCTCGTATGAAGCACCGTCAGCATCGCTCTCGCGGTAACCTGAATACTCCCAGCCCATTGTCCACAATGCTGGCTCACTATCGGTATTGAGTGTATAAGTACCTATTGGCAATGAAATCTCACCATCCTCAGGACCCTCGTACAATGGAGCATATAGGTCGAGGCAGTAATACTTTGAGTTTGGCTTGTCCATGCCCTCGTCGTTGAAACCATTATCCGAGAGGTGAAGATAGTAGTTACCCATACCTGGGCTGTAGATGCTGCCATAGTACTCGCCACCGAAGTATGATGCTTTCAATGCTGCCTCACTTGGTGATAGCTGGCGTAGGATAACCTGCTGTTGCGCGTTACCATAAGTTATAAGAATAACGGCAGTGCGTGACTCCTCGCCCTCGTTAGCTGCAACGCTAAAGGTGATGCTCTGGTCAACCTGTAGGTTACTAATCCACTCTGCATTACACTTTGCTGTAGGCTTAGCACCAGCCTTTGCTCCCTCCAATGTGTAGGCAATCTCCAAAGTGCAAGCCTCATGGCTTAGCTCCAAGGTCTGATCAGATGTGATTGTCAATGTGGCGTTTTCTTTGTTCTCTACAGACTCTTTATTCTCGCATGCAACCATGCCCATGGTCGCCGCAAATACCAATAGTAAAAATAATTTTTTCATATCTATCTCTTTAAATCTTTATTAAGTGCAGTTCAACCCACAAATGTAGCAATAAATATCCAATCTACAATAGACTACTCCCCACTTATTATACCGCGCGATATGTGCCAACGCATTTTTAGTAGGTAGTATGACTGTCTTGGTCGATGCACAAGGCAAAGCAGTAGCGTTGCACACCATTTAATTACCTCGCCTATATATAGCCGTGTGATGCGGTTATGTAGCATAGCACGAGCGTGTTGGCTTATGCCTATGTTGTAGCATAGGCGCTTGAAGTACTCCTCGGTGAGCTTCTCTTGCGGGATTATATGATACATTACCGCATTTGGTAAGTAATATGGCTTTATACCTATGTTATTCATGCGTTCGAAGAGATCGCTCTCCTCGCCGCCAATAAGTTTTTTGCCTGTGCGCCCTAACGAGGTGTCAAACACTCCAAGCTTGTCGAATACCTCGCGGCGTATTGCCATATTGCCGCCTCCAGGAATGCGACCCTTGGGGAATAAACAGATGTAGTCGCCAAAGTCCATAGGATTTGCTATTGGTCGCTCGGTGTAGTGCGACATCCAGCGGGGACGCCCTGTGGGGTATTCGGCAATAATCTTACCTCCTGCAGCCATAGCCTCGGGGTGCGTGTCGAAGAACTTAATGTATGAGCGTATGAACTCTGGTACTATGCGCTCGTCATCATCAATGAAGGCTATAATATCGCCTGTGGCCTCGCTGATCCCTCGGTTTCTGGCGTGTGATAGCCCTTGATTTTGCTCGAAGCAGTAGCGGATGTTAAGCGATGAATGCTCCTCAATAAAGTCCGTAACGCGCTCTCTGGTGTTATCTGCGGAGTTGTTATCCACAATGATACACTCCCACAACGATGGATTTCCACTCTGTGTGGCAACCGATGCAAGAGTTATCATAAGCTGCTCGGCACGATTATATGTCGCTATAATAAGTGAAAGTCGTATCATAGTGCAAATGTAGTAAAAATATCTATATGTGCGGATACAAAAACAAAAGTGCCTAAAGTTTGTTACTTTAAGCACTCTCGTTGTTATTTGTTTCGATTATTTCGCTGGAGCACCGTCAAGGTCGATAACAAATGTTGTCCAACCCATATCGGTGTTGGTGATACCAACGATAATGCGACCATTCTCAGATGTGCCAATAACGATAACACCATCGAGGTACAAACCGTCTGATGGGTCTGTATTTGTTGTAGGCTCGAATGATGCGATGTCGATATCGTGCTCATCGAATAGCCACTCCTCCAACTCTGTCCATGCGTAAGGCTCGCCCTTAGTTGTGTCGATAACATAAGATGTTGTGCCGAGGTAGTATGGTACATCGTTTAGGAAAGCGATACCGTCGTCTGTCATAGCAGTCACTGAGCCACCTGTGAAGGTTATCAAGTTGTCGTTCTCGCGGTCATAGGCAGCAGCGAGTGTTACCTGTCCTGCAGAGTAATCTACAGCCTTACCATAGATGTAGCGACCCTTCTGTGTGAAGAAGTTCTGAGTGTCACCAATGCTGAGTATAGGCTCATATGATGTTTCATTATACTGGAAGTGTACATACTCCCATGGAGTGTATGGATCCTCCCAAACGATATTGTGGATACCCTCAGACTGCTCATAACCAAGCAATGTGCGATCTGGAGTTACAGACTTGATACCTGTTGCCGCAACATCGTTGTAGAGACGCTCGCCAACCTCTGGGATGAAAACATTGTCATTGATGATGTCGTAGCAGAAAGGAACAACATAGCCAAACTGCTGGACAAAGTATGATTCCTCGTCATGATCCCAGAACCAACCTACGACAAACTCACCGTCAGGAGTGATACCTGTAGCGCAACTCATACTATATACTGAGGTGAACTCCGATAGGTCAATCTTCACCATCGTATCGCCATAAAGAATAGCAGCGTCGCCATCCATGTTCTCAGAGTGGTCTGAACCTACAGCTGTACCATCGTCTGCAACATCGTAGAACTCTACACCCTGGAACTCAACCATATTATCCTTTGCAAGGTCGAGAAGATAGCCATTACGGTCATTACCGCCGACTACCCAGCGGCCATTGTTTGAGATTGCTGAGGCTGAGGCACCATACTGAGGCTGGAATTCGCGATACTGAAGTGCAATGCGCTCAGCTGTCTTAGCCTTCTTGGTCTCGGCATTAGAGTTCTTTGAGGTGTCAGTAGCGATAGCGCGTACACTTACCTTATACTCGGTGTTGTACTCAAGATCGCTGAAGCGATGAATAAGTTTATCAGTCTTCTTAATTGAGCCTGGGTCGAGGCTTACCTCGTAGTAAGCAGCACCTGTAACCTCCTCCCATGCAACGGTGATTACATTGCCGTCAACATTGAGTGTGAAGTAAGGTGTAGCGAGACGATCCACATTCTCTGTCTGCTCTGGTGTACAACCTATGAATGCAAAGGCGAAGATTGCACACATTAAAAGTTTAATAGTGTTTTTCATTAATTTGTATGTTATAAGTAAATAATACAATGTGTCGCAGGCAAAGGTAGTAAAAAATGTCTCCACCACAAATTTAATGGCTAATATCAGAAAAAAAATGACATATTTACGCTTGAATACATATAAAAGATATGAATGAAAAGTCAATTTTGTAGAGAACAATAACTATGTTGCCTACCTAATATACATAATTAGAGCCACCTCCGCCGAGGTAGCTCTAATTATGTGTATGTAACTTACTGCTTACTGTAAACCACCATTGTAAGTAGCAGTTAACTTCTCATCATTAATAGTTATTCGATAGATGATAGTATATGAGCCACCACCATTTTCGATAATCTCGATAGTATCGCCATCTGCAAATGGTGTTGTGCCACCGAACAAGCCGTACTGAGATGTTGCGTGACCAGCCGACATAATCGCCTCGCTCTTATTGTCACCAGCAAGTGTGAACTTGCCTGCTACGATGCCATTGCGGAATGATGTCATAATGTACTTGCCCTCGTTGTTGACATTAGTGTATAGCACGTTATCCATATATGCAAGAAGGTTGAGTTTTACCTCGCGACCTTCCCACTCATCATTGCCGCCTTCGTTGCCACCCTCGTTAGGGTCAGCCTCAGTGGTGAAGGTTGCAGTGCCAGCATCAGATGCAGCGTTTACTGCAGCGTCAGCAGGATTTGCAACAACAGATACTGAGTAAGTTGTAGCATAATCGAGGTTCTGGTAAACGATATAAGTTGCGGTTACGGTCTGAACATCTGTGCCATTCAATGTCACAGTGTAGTCCTTAGCACCGGCAACCTCCTGCCAGCTTACAGTTGCAGCATTGCCTGAAACAAGACCAGATACAGATGGTGTAGCAAGCTTTGTAAGCTCTGTAGAGCCACCCTCGTTTGCTGAGCCACCAACAACACCGTTGTAAGTTACTACGAAAGCATCGCCTGACTGCATCACAAGGTTCATGCGGATAGCTACATTTGTGCCATCGCCCTCAACAACCATTGTAGATGCCTCAGTAGGCTTGTATGATACGCCATCAAGCTTGAAGTTGTTTGCATAGAACATATTCTGGCTGCCTGCATAGCCGATGCCTGGAGCGCACTGGTAAGTGCCAGCGTTGATCATGTTCTCTCGTGCGTGGTAGTCGCTTATCGCAAGGTCGAATGAGAAGTTGTCGCCCTCAGCCTTGAATGTGTAGAAGTATGCTGAGCTGTTGTAAGTACCCTCGCCAAGAGTGTTAACCACAAGAGCGTTGCCCTCGCCACCAACATCGCCCTTATCGTTGAGCTTGCCGTTGTACTCAATCATATATGTGAAGCCATCGCGACCCTCCAAAGTCATCTCGATGTGGTACTCCTCGCCCTCGTTGCTAACTACAAGAAGACCTGCGTCAACAGCTACAGAAGCGCCATTAACAGTGAGTGTCTTTGTTGTGAACTCCTCGAAGTCGTTGTAACCCCACATTGTAAGCGTTGTCCAGATATATTCACCTGCAACGATAGCCTCCTCAGTAGCATTCTTTGGCTGGAGGTGTACATCTACTGAGAAACCTTCGCCAATTACCTGATACTTGTTACCATAGCTTGATGAGCCGCCCCACAACCACTTATCTGCGGTGTGTGTAGCCTCGAAATCTGATGGCTGCTGGCTGCCACCATCCTCAACCGAGAGGTCGCCCTCGAATACTACATGGTGGATAGAACCATCGCGCTCAAGCTCGATGTTTGCCTCAATCTTGCCATCAGTGATAACAACATTTGCGTCATTGTACATCTCGAAGCCGTTAGCAGGTGCGCCATTCTCCATCTTATAGCGATATGCGTAGTCAGGGATGATGGTGTTTGCCGAGTAGCTATCCGAAAGAGAGTATGTGCCATTTGGAAGTGCGCCGTTACCCTTGTTTGCTGAGATGATAGCGAATGAGTAGTATGTACCGCCATCAACGCCCCAGCCATTGTCGCTCCACTCCTTATCGCCAAGCTCAAATACATAGATATTCAAGCCCTCCTCGTTAGAGTAGTCAGTGACAATCTTTGTTGCAACGAACTCAACCTTTGAAGGCTCAGGCTGCTCACCTGCAGCTGCCTGCTTAACCTGAACCTCGAACTCGTCGTTGTGGTATGATACGACAATCTTACCCTCACGAGCAGCACCATCGTTAGATGCAACTGTGAAGCTGATCTTCTCGCTAGCAGTGGCGTTGATCCACTCTACATCGGCTGTAGCCTCAACCACTGCGCCAGGTACAGAGTTGATAATCTCATACTCAATCTCTCCCTCGCCGCCTTCAGCTGCAAATGATACCTCAGCTGCAGACTTAAGCTCAATGTAATCAGAAGGCTCTGAGCCACCAGGCAAGGTGTTCTTTATTTCGATTGCCTTTGCAACGCCCTTGCTATTCTTGGCAGCGGCAACAATAGTGTAAACGGTATTTGCCTTAAGCTCTGTAGCTTGAAGCTCTACGCTCTTGTTTGCCTCGATCTCCTTACCTGTAGTAATAGTCTCAGTTGCTGTAGGAGCCTCTGTGCCCTCAACAACGATGTATGCGACCTTCTCAGCGTTTGTAGAGAGAACAGTGAAGTTGATAGTGTTCTCGGTAGCTGTGCCTACAGTGATGGCAACAGTAGCATCTTTAACCCCGTCAACCTGCTCATTTGTAGGTTCACATGCCACAAAGAAGAGTGGCAATGAGAGAAGTGCTAAAAATAGATTCTTAAGTTTCATGATAATAGTTTAGTTTATCGGTTTAATATTTCAAATTTCACTATTTGAGGTACTTGTTCAACCAATCGAAGAACTCGCGGTTCCAAACTACAGAGTTCTGTGGCTGGAATACCTGGTGTGCCTCGTTTTCGAATGATACCAAGCGTGCATCGATACCCTGAACGCGTGCTGCGGTGAATGCCTCGAGTGACTGGCTATATGGGATACGGTAATCCTTCTCGCCAGTGATAATCATGATTGGGCTATCCCAATTGCCCACCTTCTTGTGTGGTGAGTTAGCGTATGAACGCTGAGCTACAGCATTATCCATCTCCCAGTATGCGCCACCGTAGTCGTTAGTTACAAAGAAGAGCTCCTCGGTGTGACCATACATAGACTCGAAGTTGAAGATACCACAGTGTGCGATGAACGCCTTGAAGCGACCCTCATGTACACCTGCAAGGTAGTATGTTGAGTAACCACCATAAGATGCACCTACGCAACCACGCTTATCAGTGTCAACGAATGGCTCCTTAGATACCTCGTCAATAGCTGCAAGGTAGTCGCGGATGTTCTGACCTGAGTAGTCACCAGAGATCTGGTCTGTCCACTCCTGACCGAATGATGGGCAACCACGGCGGTTAGGTGCTACGATGATGTAGCCCTCGGCAGCCATAAGCTGGAAGTTCCAACGGTAGCTCCAGAACTGAGATACGGTGCTCTGAGGACCACCCTGGCAGTAGAGAAGTGTAGGGTACTTCTTCGCTGGGTCGAAGTGTGGAGGGTAGATAACCCATGTAAGCATCTTCTTGCCATCTGTAGTAGTAATCCAACGCTCCTCAACCTTACCGAAGTCGATATTGTCGTAGATCTCGCGGTTTACATCTGTAAGCTGTGTAAGCTCACCACTCTCAAGGTTTACATCATA
>JAEIGA010007676.1_pt1 | contig 16368 bp, 19 predicted proteins | sample 9270691 | NCBI WGS metagenome assembly JAEIGA01 (sample SAMN17057246, study PRJNA624740) | gut metagenome | biome: biome; isolation source: fecal sample | host: Bos grunniens | place: China: Xizang | collected 2019
ATGTTCTATTTTTAAGAGTTGTCGATGTTGATGAAATCAAAAAGGCGAAACTTGGTTTAAAAGGAAGAGGAATGGGTAAATTCAAAGGAGGAATTATTGTAGATATTGCTCCAACTAAAGTTCCTAGATTAATTGGTAAGAAAGGTTCTATGATCAACATGATTAAGGACAAAACAAATTGTAAGATTGTTGTTGGTCAAAATGGTCTTGTCTGGGTAAAAGGTGACGAGGACATGGAACAGCTTACCAAGAATATTATTCATTTAATTGAGGCTGAAGCTCATACTTCTGGTTTAACAAATAAAATCAAAAACAAATTATACTTAGCTATTGATGGTGAATTGCCACCTGAAGAAAATCCTGAAGAGGAAGAAGAATTTGTTTTGGAAAAACCTAAGCTTCAAAATTTTAAAGAAGAATTAGAACAAGAAGAAAGAGAAGCTGAAGAAGAAAAGGAAGCTGAAGAAGAAAAAGAAGAAGAAAAAGAAGATAAGCCAAATATTGCTGAAGTTATTGAAGAATTAAAGAAGAAAAATAATAAGGACAACACCTTATCTTATGGTGATAACTCAAATAATTCTTTTATTTTGAATAATAAATAATTATTATTGATTCTTCGTATTATAAATGAGGTAGATATGATGTCTGAAATGATAAGAGAAGACGGTAGGAAATTTGATGAATTACGACCTATCAAAATTGAAGCAGGAGTTCTTGAACGTGCAGATGGTTCTGCTTACTTGGAAGTTGGAGGAAATAAAATTTTAGTAGCAGTATATGGTCCTAGAGAATCATATATCAGAAGATTACTCGAGCCTAATAGTGGTGTTATTAGATGCAGATACAATATGGCACCATTTTCAGTAGATGACAGAAAAAGACCTGGACCAGATAGAAGATCATCTGAAATTTCTAAAATAACAGCTGATGCATTAAGACCAGCTTTAATGTTAGAAAATTATCCTCGTTCAATGATTGATATTTATATAGAAGTAATTGAAGCAGAAGGAGGAACTCGTTGTGCAGGTATTACAGCTGCTTCCGTTGCTTTAGTTGATGCAGGTGTTCCTATGAAAGATATTGTTGTAGGATGTGCTGCTGGTAAAGTAAACGATGAAATTGTACTTGATTTATCAGAACATGAAGATAAAGAAGGTCAAGCAGATGTTCCAATAGCTATGATGCCAAGAACTGGTGAAATCACATTATTACAAAGTGATGGTAATTTAACTGAAGAAGAATTTGCAAAAGCAATCGATTTAGCTATGGAAGGCTGTCGTCAAGTAAGTGAACTTCAAAAAGAAGCTTTAATGAAAAGGTATTCTACAAAATAGTGGGTGGATAATATGGATATAGTACCAGAAATTACAAGACAAAGTATAACTAACCTTGTCAAAAATGATAAAAGGGAAGATGGCAGGGAATTAACTGAATATAGGGATGTTTCTATTGAAACTAATGTTATCTCTAAAGCTGAAGGTTCTGCTCGTGTAAAACTTGGTGGAACTCAAGTTATTGTAGGTATTAAACCACAACTTGGAAGCCCATTTCCAGATACTCCTGATTTAGGAGTTTTAATGACTAATTGTGAAATGTTACCGATGGCTGATCCTACTTTTGAACCAGGACCTCCTAGTGACGATTCAATAGAACTTGCACGTGTAGTTGACAGAGGTATTCGTGAAAGTGAATTGGTAGAATTAGACAAGTTATGTGTTGAAGAAGGTAAGCATGTATGGATGTTATTCATTGATTTACACATTATTGATAACTGTGGAAACCTTTTTGACGCATGTGAATTAGCAGTCATGGCTGCACTTAAATCTACTAAATTGCCTGTTGCAACTATTGAAGATGACGAAGTAGTCCTCAGTGAAGATGAAACCTTTGATTTACCAATTAATAATGAATTAGCTTTATGTACTTTCGTTAAAATTGGTGATAAGATGGTTATTGACCCAACATTAAGTGAAGAAAGAGTAGCTAATGCTCGTTTAAATGTTGGTGTTACAAAAGATGGTCACATCTGTTCCATGCAAAAAGGTGGAAAAGAACCATTGACTAAAGATGAAATTCTTTACTGTGTAAATACTGCAGTAACTAAAGTAAAAGATTTAATAGAATATCTTTAAATGTCTGAAGGACGATTAAGATTTCTAAATTCTTTTTCTTCTATTTTTTTATTATCTATTAAAACAAATTTTGTATCTAATTTTTCTATCAGTCCTTTTATGTGTAAAATATCTTCATTGACTAATTTTTCAATAATCGGAATTGTATCTTTTTTGTAAACTGAATGAAGAGGCTCTGATGTTTTTATTTTGTTGTCAACATCATGATAAGGAACGATAGCTTGATAATCCTCATCAATTTCTCTAAAAATAGTGTTGATGTATTTTTCTGTAACATATGGACTGTCACAGGGCAATATTAATGCATAGTCACCGCTGATGTATGAAAGTCCGGTCATTATTCCTGGCAATGGTCCCTTATTTTTGATTTTATCTTCAACAAATGTGATGGTGTAGGCGTAATCATGTGAATCAATGAATTCACTATATTTGTCAATCCTTTCCTGTTCATTTAAAACAATTATGACTTCATTTATTTGGTGGTTTAGAGTAGAAAGGATATGTTTGATCATAGGTTTATCCTGAATAATCATAGAACCTTTGTCACGACCCATTCTACTGCTCTTACCTCCACATAAAATAATGCAAGATTTAATATTTTCATCGTTTTTATAACTCATATATTAAATCCCTCTCCAAAAATTCTATTCTTTTACATAGACGTCTGCATCTTCATCAAATGGATTGGTACGTATGATTAATGCAATCATGTATGGGTAATGTTTGTAAAGGTATTTTAAGTAGTAAACCCATTCGTACACTAATTTTGCATATACTCTTTGCATATCTCCATTTAAGTGTCCGAAGTCAGCATCATTAACAAGAGCAAAATCTTTTCTGTGTTCCAATTCTTCATCTAAGTGAAGAATAGCATTAATTAAATTTGTAAATTCTTCTTTTTCAAGTAAATTTGGATTATTTATTAAATTAATAATAAATTCTCTTTTATTTACTAATAATTCCCTTAACTGTTCTAAAAATTCTTCCCTATCTTCAGGGGCCATATCCATTGCTGAAAAATCAGCAGGGGAACTCTTAAGCTCTTTCAATTTATTTTCAAAATCTTTTTCATCCCAGTTTTTTATAGATTTTAAGTTTTCAGTACTTGCTTTATATTTATTGACAGTGCTTAATTGAGAAATTAATTCGTTTCCAATTTCAGAAAAGAAGGTACTCATAAGCATATCTAACTTTTCAAGCATGGCTTCTTTTTCTTTTCTTTCAATAATTTCATCAAGCAGGAATGCTACAACAAGTATATCGACTGGAATAAAACCTAAATGTGTCCAAACATAGGATATGATATGTTCACCATCTCCTAATACGAGATAATTTGATCCATAAATAATAATTATTAAAATAATCATTAATATGGAAAATTTAATTTTCCAACGTTTATGCTCGTCCATTTTTAATCTCCAATTTTTTTTATCTTTTTTTTGCTGTCATAATAGCTATTGGATTTTCACTAATCATTAGAATTCCACGATCAAGGACCCGTCCATTAGAGACATTGACTTCCATGATTTTTGGATTATATCCTAAATCTTTTAGTTTGTTTATTGCTTCAACTTTTGTATCAACCAATATAGCTGTAATAATGATTCTTCCTTTTGGATTCAGTTTTTCATGAACAATGTCGAGGATATTTTCGAGTTGCCTACCGCTACCTCCCACAATAGCGATATCAATGTCATCAATATCTTTTAACGCATTTGCTCCATCATCATTAATTAATGTGACATTTTCCCCCAGACCGAATTTTTCAAGGTTTTTTGAGGTCATTTCAATAGCTTCGGGATTTGTATCTATAGCTATTACTTCACGTGCTCTTTGGGAAAATTCACAAGTAATTCCACCAGTTCCACATCCGCAATCTACCACTTTGTCATCGGAGGTTACTCCAGATTTGTATAGAATTATTGCTCTTATGGCTTCTTTTGTTGGTCCTGGCACGTCACAAGATTTAATAAAATCTTTATCTTCTAACATTTATTCCCACCTTTTAAATAAGTCATTTTCAATTTTTAAGGAGTCTAAAATCTTTCCTACAACGAAATTGATTTGGTCATCAACTGTATCATGTGTCGAATAAAATCCCGGCATTGCAGGTAAAATAACGGCTCCTTCTTGTGATAATGTTAGCATATTCTGTAAATGAATGCTTCTAAGTGGAGTTTCACGGGGAACGATAACGGTTGTCCTTCTTTCTTTAAGGCTAACATCCGCCACTCTTGTAATGGTATTTGCTCCATATCCATTTGCTATTGAAGATAATGTTTTCATGGAACATGGTACAATAGCTAGTGCGTCCGCTTTAAATGATCCACTATTTATTGAAGCGGTTAGGTCGTTAAAGTCGTAGTAGTTGTCTGCTAGGTTAATTACATCTTCAACACTGTATTCTGTTTCTGATTCGATAACAATCTTTCCGGCATCACTTATTACTAAGCCGTTTTTTATATTCAATTCATTTAGGGCTTCGAGTAATCGTATTCCATATATTACTCCACTGGCTCCTGTTATTGCGACTACTATCATCTTATCTCCTAGAATAGTTTAATTTGATCATAATGAATACCATGGAATTTTTCTCTATCAATTTCAGGCAAATCAAGGTAGTTTTCCAGTTTAAATTTGCTAAATTTGGATTTTTCACTTTCGTCAACATAAACACTGATATCTGGAATATTAAATCGTGCTTTACTTAAAGCTCCAATAATATTTGATATTTCAGTTAATGGGTATAATTTTCCGTCCAGGTTTACCTGTGTTTTCATTTCATCAAAACGAGGGTATTCTGCAATATTGATGAACACATAATTTTTGTCAATATCATAATCTTCAGCTATTTCCTCTTCAGCTTTTCTCAATTCTTTTTGTTCGATTTTATACATTTTTTCAGGATATTTGAAATTGTCGAGTCTGATTGTTTTCACTCTTTTCATAATGCGTCTGTTATCCAATCTGGCCATGATATCATTTACAAATTCATCTTCACAGTGTCTGAATACTCCGATAATTTCAGCATCATCATATTTGTAAATGTCATTTTCATTGATTATGTCTTCATCAAAAACTTTTTTTAAAGCTCTTCTAAACATGGAATTCACAATTCTGGTTGTGTGGTGTTGATAAACACTTGGATACATAAAATATCTTGATACTAATGCTCCTTCAGCTGCTTGAACACCTTTAATATCTAAAATTAAACCATCATCAAGTTTTAAATTTGAAATTATTCTTTCATAGTCAATAATTCCATAGGCGACGCCGGTATTGTGTGAATCCCTTAGCAGATAATCCATTCTGTCCACGTCGAGTTCACCGGAAACTATTGGGCCTAAATATCCTCTTCCGTTTATGATATCAACAATTTCATTGACATCGAATTTTTCTTCAAGCAAGTCCTGCATTGAAGTTTGGGTAAGTACATATTTGGATAACTCTTCATGGGGCATTGATAAAACGCCTTCTGAGACGTGTGAAAATGGACCGTGTCCTATATCATGTAAAAGAGCGGATGTTCTAATTAAATCTATATCATCATCAGATAAACCTAGTTCTGTGGATAGTTTGAATCCCAGATTCATTGTTCCGACACAATGCTCAAATCGGGTGTGTGTAGCTCCAGGGTATATTAAACTTATTAATCCAAGTTGTTTGATTCTTCTTAAACGTTGGAATTGTGGCATGTCCATGATTCTTTCTTCAAATTTGTTTAGGGAAATATCTCCGTAGACGCTGTCCCTGATAAATTTTTTCTTTTCAGCCATTTAAATCAAACTCCCATTTATCGATAGTAATATTTTCAATCCATGTATTATTCACGTCTTCAATAGTGTTGTTTGTTATGTTAGTGTCATTGTGTGTTTTGTTTTCGACTTTTGGAATGATTGTAGGAACCTCTTCAACATAATTTGGTTCAAATGAATCATTTTCTATTGAACTTAACTTATATGAGTCGTTTTCCTCTGTTATTGTTAAGCTTGCAAAGGCACTGCTAATAGTAAATGCAATTGTTGCAATTATTAAAAATACTATTAGATTAGCTTTTATTGAGTCTTTCATAATATCCTTTATTTTATTTTATTAAAAAATTTGAACTATACTAGTATTATTTATTTTTGTAGCTAATATTTAATGGTTATTAAAAATTATCATTTTTAAATGATTTTTGTATTGTTTTTTTCATTTTATTTTGGTTTAACTAAATTTTTTTAGTGTATTTTTAATCAATTTTGTAATATTTTACATCGTTTTTTTAATTTTACTATATGTTGTTCACGAATTTATTAAAATGCTATTTTTGGTTCATACTTTTTTTGAAAATACAAATATTTATATACTATTAGTTACAATTACTATATATCGGAATGATACTTCCGACATATTACTTCCGGCTATTGCCGGCTAATATTTATTTAGATTAAATTAATTTATAGAGAAGATAAAATGGATGTAGTTTTTAGTTCAGGTGACACTGCTTGGATTCTCATATGTAGTCTTTTAGTATTGTTAATGAGTATTCCGGCAGTTGCATTTTTTTATGGAGGATTAAGTAAACGTAAAAATGTGTTAAATACAATTTTTTTAACTTTTATAGCATTTTCTATTGTAAGTGTATTGTGGGTGGCATTTGGTTATCAGTTTGCATTTGGTAGCGATATAAGCGGTCTTATTGGATCACCAACAAATTTCTTCTTACAAGGAATTGCATTAGATGATTTAAATGGAACAATTCCAACATTATTATTTGTAATGTTCCAATGTGCTTTTGCAGGCCTAACAGTAGCTCTTATTTCAGGAGCATTAGTTGGAAGGATGAAAACAAGAGCATGGGTAGTATTTACAATATTATGGGTTTGTTTAGTATATGTCCCTGTAGCCCACTGGGTATGGGGCGGAGGATGGTTGATGCAAATGGGTGCACTTGACTTTGCAGGAGGTGCAGTAGTTCATATGAACTCCGGTGCAGCTGCATTGGCTGTCGCATTGGTATTAGGAAAACGTAAAGATACTTCATTAATTCCTCACAATCTAGGATATGCAGTACTTGGTGCAGCATTGCTCTGGTTTGGATGGATGGGATTCAATGGTGGATCTGGTCTTGCAGCAGACGGACTTGCAGCAAATGTAATTATAGTTTCAAATGTTGCAGCAGCAATGGGTTTAATTGTTTGGACAGCTTTAGATACTTATGTTGTTGGTAAACCAACAGTGCTTGGTGCAATTTCCGGTGGAGTAGCAGGACTTGTTGCAATCACCCCGGCAGCAGGTTTTGTCAATGTTCCTGGAGCAATTGTCATTGGTGCAGTGGCTCCATTCGTATCATACTTTGCAATCTATTACTTAAAAGCAAAAATCGGTTATGATGATGCTTTAGATGTATGGGGAATACATGGTATGTCTGGTGTATGGGGAGCATTAGCAACAGGAATCTTTGCGGTACCTTCAATAGGTGGAGTTGCAGGATTAGTTGCAGGAAACCCAAACCAAGTCGTAATACAAATTATAAGTATTGTTGCTACTTTAGCTTATTCCTTTACAATAAGTTTCATATTAGCTAAAGTGTTAGAAAAAGCAATGAATGGAATCAGAGTAGAAGATCATGAGGAAATTGGTGGACTCGACACAAATCTTCATGAGGAATCAGCATATAATCTTAACTAGGTGTAATCATGAAAAGTATTGTTGCAATTATAAGACAGGAAAAATATCAGGATGTTAAAAATGCCCTTTCAGAAATTGGCTGCGAAGCTATGAATGTATCTGAAGTAAAAGGGCGTGGAAGTCAAAGAGGAATTAAAGAATCCTACAGGGGATCCAGTTACTGTATTGATTTAATTCCAAAAACACGTATTGAAATCGTTGTCAAAGATGAAGGTGTAGATGCTATTGTTGAAGCAATCAAAAAAGGTGCACACACTGGAAATATTGGGGATGGAAAAATATTCATTTACCCGATTGACAATGTAATTAGAATAAGAACCGGTGAAGAGGGGGACAGTGCTGTGTAGCTACTCCATATTTAAAAAAAAAGAATAATCTTGATTTTATTATTCAGAAATCTCCCTTTTGGAAATAGTGCTTTATGCATTATTTCCTCTCCTTTTAATATTGAATAACCACACCATTAATATCAGAAACATCAACCCAAGTGCTTATACCTTTTATTTCGTATAAGACACCGTTTATGCGTTCGTATGAAATTTCTTGATTATCACTAACTAAATGAATTGAGCTGCCGTCAATGTCATCGACTCTTTTTATGATTCCACCGTATTCACTGGAATTTGCAACAACAATATCTCCGACATTAATATTATGAGTTTTGTTTATAAGTACAGTTTGCCCATCTTGTAAAGTAGGCAGCATTGAAGTTCCGTCAACTGTAACAATAACGGGGATTTGATTTTCACCAATGGCTGAATCAACGCTTATTTCGGGATTGTCCAAACCATAATTGCTGCATATTTCGTTAATTTCCTTTTTATAATCGGTAATGTTGGTAGTTGTGTTATCCATCATGTTTACGCTATATTCACAAATGGCTTTGTTCAAACTGTTTTTATCAACATTTGAAAGTGTATATGTACTTACGGTAACATTCTCTCCATCAAAATAGATATCTACAGAATCATGTACAATGAATATAAATCCTAAAATTACAATTAAAATAAGTATTATTAGAGCTAAAATAATCTTTTTAGCCATAAAAATCACTCATCCATGATGTTCAAATCCATATTAAGCAACGCTTTCATTGTTTCAATATCAATTTGACCAGGTGCGGTCGCATCCCTTCCGGCTGCAAATGTAATTGGTGAATCAAATTTAGATGCCATAACCCTTGTATAGCTTCCTAAATCGCCCATAGAAATAGCAATAGTATCTTTACAATGTGAAAGGACTGCCAGTATTGTTAATGTATCCTCTAAATCTTGCGGCATAAAGGCAACCTTTGCAATATCCCCAAGTTCCAGTTCTTTTTCAACAATGTAGGTAATTTCATTTAAATCTGGTGTTTTTTCAAAATCATGATAAGAAACAATTGTTTTAACACCTGTATCATGGATTTTATTTATGTATTCATCATCACATTGAAGTTCAATATCAACATATTCAACTAAATCACAGCATTGATATAAAATGTCAATTCGCTCTTCTTCTGAACCTTTAAATGATCCGCCTTCCGTATTAATCCTATTAGTGGCTATAATGGGAAAGTTAATTTCTTTGATGGTATTTCTAATTTCTGCAATGTCCGGATTTTTAAGTGCATCAATTCTAAATTCCAGCACATCAGCACCTTTATCAATACAGTCTTTAGCTACTTCAATAACATCTTTGCAATTCTTCTGAAAAATAGGAATTGCTATTTTTGTTTGAGAATACATTAATATTATATTTATTTCAAGGTTATTTATTAAATTTTCTTCAAAATACTCTTAATCTTTATATAAATTAAAAAACAAAATATATATCAATAAAATTTTAATATTTTATTTGTTTATTAAATCAATAATACAAGGTGTTAATTTGAAAGTAACAGCGATAGGTGCAGATATATCTAAAAATGATGTATCTTGTAGTCCTATGCTAGTAGAAACTATTGAAAACAACCTTTATAGGCTTAAAGAGTTAGGTGCAAGAGCCGCAGCTTTAACTAATGTCACTGGGGACGATGTAGTAATAAGTGCATTTGTGGAAGATGATTTGCTTGAACCTATTAATGAGGGTATTGTTAATATATTGAAAGATAGTGCAGAAAATTTTGGCGATTTATCAGGAATATCGCAAAATCCGGATAATGCTGGAGAGGGGATTTCTTATGCTGAAGCTAATATCCGACCAGACAGATATCCTGACGCAATTGTTTTAGGTTTTGATACATATGGGGGAGAACCATTTGTAGCAGATGTTGCAAACTCAGCAATTGAAGCTGCAAAAGGTATGAAAAATTTAACGGATGTATCAGATTACATAGAACCGAAGATAAGAGAAATACCTGGTGTTGGTTATGTTTCACCAGAAACAGATGATCCGGTTGTTGTAGCTACTGTTGAAAATATTGAATCTATTGGAGTAATTGCAGGCGCAATGATTGGTGCAGCACTTGGAAATAAAAATACTTATTTGGTTAAAAGAGGAACAACCTGTAATGTACTGCCCGGTAGCGTAATATTTTCCGCTACTGCATTTATGAATGGTAATGTAATAGATTTAGCTGTTCCTTTTGAAAATAAAACTAGAATATTAAGATAGGAGTTATATATTATGATTTTATTAAATGAAGATACAAAATGTTTAGTTCAAGGAATAACCGGTAAACAAGGTTCATTCCACACAGAACAAATGTTAAACTACGATACTAATATTGTTGCAGGCATCACTCCAGGAAAAGGAGGTCAAAAATTCTTAGATAAAGTTCCAATCTTTAATTCAATTGAAGAAGCAAAAGAAGATGTGGACATTAACGCTTCAATTATCTTTGTACCTGCAAAATTTGCAAAAGATGCAGCATTTGAAGCAATAAGACACTTAGATTTAGTTGTTATTATTTCTGAACATATTCCGGTACATGATAGTATGAAAATCATGGCATATGCAAAAGAAATGGACACTACAATTATAGGTCCAAACACTCCGGGAATTATTTCTCCAGGAGTAGGTAAATTAGGAATCATGCCAACCCATATTTTCAAGGAAGGTAATGTTGGTGTAATTTCAAGAAGTGGTACATTAACCTATGAAATTGCAAGTGAACTTACTAATGCAGGAATCGGTCAAAGTACTGCTGTGGGAATTGGAGGAGACCCAGTTACCGGAGATAATTATGTTGATATCTTAAAAAGATTCGAAAAAGATGATGCTACCGATGCAGTTGTTTTAATTGGTGAGATTGGAGGAACTGCAGAAGAAAGGGCAGGAAAATATATTGCTGATGAAATGTCAAAACCAGTTGTATCATATATTGCAGGAAGAACCGCCCCTCCAGGTAAAAGAATGGGACACGCTGGAGCTATCATCCAAGGTTCTTCAGGTACTGTTGAAAGTAAAACCAAAGCTTTGAACGAAGCTGGTGTTGAAGTAGCAATTAAACCATCTGAAATTGTAGATTTACTTAAAAAGGTTATGTAATGTCAAATCAAGAAATTATTGATAAGTTATTAAATGGTGAAATGAAACTTTATCAGGTTGATAATGAAGTTTCAGCTAAAGAGGCAACAGATATTAGAAGAGAATTTTTAGAGCAAAAATATGATTTAAATTTATCTAATATCTCTAATTATACTTTGGATATGGAAAGAGCATCTGCCCGTAACATTGAAAATTCAATTGGCGTTTTGCAACTTCCAATGGGAATAGCAGGTCCATTAAAAATAAATGGACAATATTGTCAAAGGGAAGTATTTGTTCCTTTAGCCACATCTGAAGGAGCACTTGTAGCTTCAATTAATAGGGGTGCATCAACTATTACCGCATCAGGTGGTGTTAATGCAAGGGTAGTTTCTGATATTATGACTCGTGCACCTGCAATAAAATGTGAAGGCGTTAATGATGCTTTAAAAATTAAACAATGGTTTATTAATAATTTCGATGAATTAAAAGAAATTGCAGAAGGTACAACTTCACATGGTAAATTAATTAAAATAGATCCTATCTTAATAGTTGGAAGCTATGTTTATCCTAGATTCGTTTTCTCAACTGGAGACAGTATGGGAATGAATATGGTAACAATAGCTTCTGAAAAAATCCTGGAAAAACTTGCAGAGGAAACCACTGCAACTCACATAGCATTAAGTGGAAACGTATGTGTCGATAAAAAACCGGCTGCCATTAACATTGTGGAAGGAAGAGGAAAAAGCGTTATAGCAGATATTTTAATTCCAAAAGACATTGTTGCTAAAAAGCTTAAAACAACTGCAGAAGCTATTGTTGAAGTAAACATTGCTAAAAATTTAATTGGATCTGCAGCAAGTGGCAGCATGGCATATAATGCCCATTATGCAAATATGGTAGCAGCCATATTTTTGGCAACTGGCCAAGATGCGGCGCATGTTGTTGAAGGTTCTTTGGGAATCACCACTGCAGAAAACAGAAATGGAGATTTGTATTTCTCAGTTAACTTGCCTGATTTGCCTGTAGCTACTGTAGGTGGTGGGACAAGCCTTGAAGTAGCACATGAAGGATTGGAAATATTGGGTGTAGCAGGTTCCGGCAAAGCTCGTGAATTTGCTGAAATAGTTGCAAGTACTGTTTTAGCAGGTGAATTATCACTTGTTGGCGCACTTGCTGCAGGACATCTTGCAAGAGCCCACAAAGAACTTGGAAGAGGATAAAATGGATGATTTTATCGATTCATTATATCCCGAACTGACTCTTGAAACTGATGATATAATAATGACTATAGCAGTTAAAAAAGATTATTCTAAAATCAAAGAGTTGGATAAAAGAAAAAAAGAATTCATCAAGGATTTAAATGATTTCATACAGGAATTCAGTGAAACTCAGGAATCTGATGAGTTCATGTTATATTTTGATGATGATAGTATTTAGTATCTTGAACTTCCCAGATAATGTTATCTGAGAACTGCAATACATTTGAATTTTTCGTAAGACTTTTAACATAATTGTGTGAGAATTCTCCGGCTTTTTTTTATTTTTTGTTTGTTTATTAATTCAAATTTTCACTAAAATCCATATAAAATATTCTATTTTTTTTTAAAATTTTCAAAATGATTATATAATATCTTAAATAAATATTTTCATTGTTTAATAAATTATTTTGGAGTTTTGACATGGACTACAAGAAAATCATATTTATATAGGTGATATTCATTTTTCTGTTTAGCGTGTCTAGCGCATATACTGGTGATGTCGCTGATGTTGCAATAGCCAGTGAGGATGCAGGAATTGAATTAACAATTACGGAAAATAACGTGAAAACAATTGAAAACGAGAAAACGATTAATGAAACAGGTAATGGAGAGGTATTATCTGCAAGTGATGATAATGAAATTGCTGTTGCGGAAAAGGATTCGGTTGTATCTATCAGTAATCCCAGTTCATATATAGGTCTTTCTGAGGAGATTGGTTCTGGAGGAAATATTGAATTAGCACATGATTATTATTTTTATGCCAGAAATCCAAATACCATTTCCATCACTACTCCAGGGGTTATTGATGGTAAAGGTGCCATTATTGATATGGCGGAATCAAATATTCAGACATTCAGTGTAAAGCTGATGGTGTAATATTTAAAAATCTAACTATTGTGAATGCCAAATATGCGTCTTATAGTGCAGGAATATACTTTGAAAAGTCAGGGGCACTGATAAATTGTAATTTTTATAATATGTCTATTACTCGTTCAAGTTATGGTTCTACAGTTCACTTTGAGGGTTCAGGCAATTTAACAAATTGTAATTTTATTGGCAGTACTGGTTCGGTTAGATGTGGTGCAGTTTACATTAAATGTAACGGAGAGTTAACAAATTGTAATTTTTATAATATATCTACTACTGACTTTAGTAATGGTGGTGAAGTTTACATTGAGGGTTTCGGCAATTTAACAAATTGTAATTTTATTGGCAGCACTGGTTCGGTTAGAGGTGGTGCGGTTTACATTATAGGTAACGGTGAGGTAACAAATTGTAATTTTACTAACGGCATTATATCTGAAGATGGTGGTGCACTTTTCATTAGAGGTAACGGTGAGGTAACAAATTGTAATTTTGCTAACAACTCCGTAGGTAATAGTAATGGTGGTGCAGTTTACATTGAGCAGGTTGGTGAAGTTGCAAATTGTAATTTTAATAATAATGTTGCGTCTTCTCGGGGTGGTGCTGTTTACTTAGGTAAGGATAGTACTGTTGTAGATTGTAATTTTAATAATAATGTTGCGTCTTCTCGGGGTGGTGCTATCTGGTTGCCAGCAGGTAATGTTGAAAATAGTAATTTTGTTGATAACAAATCAACCGAGGGCGGTGCAATCTATTGGAATGGTGACAAGGGTAATATTTTTGATTGTAATTTTGTGAATAACTCTGCTAATTGGGGTGGTGCTATCTTTTATGATTATTGTGATGGCGATGTTGTTTCTGATTGTAGTTTTGTAAATAATTTCGCTGAGGAGACTGGTGGTGCTATCTTTTTGTGGTCCAGTAATGAGGGTCTTGTTTCTGGTTGTAGTTTTGTGAATAACAGCGGTGATAATGCTATCATCTATTTCAATAATGAAGAATCTGGTTCCGATTTACAATCAATGATAATATTTTCCTGAACAATGATGGTGTTGCAATTTATTTTGTTAATAGCGATTCCAGTTCCAATGCGGATTACAATTGGTTTAGAAATAATGCAACCAATTACGATATTGAACCCCTAACTCATAATGTTGAAATAAATGCTTGGTTGTTCTTGAATGCTACAGCAAATCCAGATTCAATTTCAGTTTTAGAATCATCAGATATTGTTTAAACTGTATTCATATGGCTCTACTGGAGTGTCTGATTATAACAGTCGCAAATTACCTGTAGTTAATTTAACTGTCAATGCAACTAATGGTGATGTTGATAAAAGCATTATTGCTTTAGGTGATTCTGTTGAATTTACTCCAGATAGTTCGGGCATTGGTATTGTTACTGCATCAATAGAGAATGTTAAATGTAGTGTTGTGTTTGATGTTGTTAAATCTGATCCTGAAATTACTGTTTTAGCTGATGATATTACTTATGGTGAAGATTTAGTTGTTATTGTTTCTGCTGATGGTATTGTGGCTGTTAACGTTACTGTTGGTGATGAGACTCAGGAGGTAGCTTTAATTGAGGGTATGGCTTCTGCTAACTTCACTGGTTTAGCTGTTGGTGACTATACTGTTGTTGCTAGTTTCTCTGGTGATGATAACTTCTGGAATGCTACTGTAAATGCCACAGTTACCGTAACTATGGCTAACACAACTATAATTGCAAATGATATCACTACAGGTTACCTGAGTGGTGAACCATTGGTTGCTACTTTACAGGATGCACAAGGTAACGCTATTTCCGGTGTTGAAATTAGTGCTGTTGTAGAAAACATTTCCGAAACATTACTCACAAATGAAAATGGTGAAGTCAGTCTAAATATCAGAAGTTTACCTATGGGTAATTACATTGCTACTTTCACATTTGCTGGAAATGAAAACTACATGGAATCTACTGCTACAGCAAATGTAATGATTGTTAAAGAAGGTACAATCATTACGGTCAGTTATGATTCTAGTGCTAAAGATGTTGTTGTTACTTTGACTAGTGCTCACGGTTTAGGACTCAGTTTAACTCCAGTATATCTAACTATTGAAGGAGTGGATTATACTTTAAGAACCAATTCCAGAGGAGTGGCAAGATTATCTCTTGCTGATTTGGCTCCGGGCAGTTACACTGCATCTATTTCCTACAACGGTAATAGCAGATTTGGTTCAGGAAACACAACATTAGATATAGAAATATAAAGTTTAGTTAAACTAGATCATGTAGCATAAAAATCTTGAGAATATAAAAAATTTAAGTAGATGCTTTGGCATTTACTTCTATTTTTTTCTTTTTTTACTAAAATTTAATCTATTCAAATACTACTTCATAGCCTATAGTATTTTGCACTTTTGTTTTTCAGATGCATTTTTAAAATATCACTTCTTTCAAAATCTTAATGCATATTTAGTTAATCGATTGTTATAGTCAATCCAGAGAATGGTGTTGCAAATAATCTATAGTTTTTCAGTTTTATACATCTGTCTGTGAAATAATCATGTATGTTTTTAATATGATTAGTATTTGGAATCAATTTTTTCAAATACTTTTTTGACATTTACTTTTGTTTCAAAACAGCCTGTTTTTTCAAGTAATACTCCTTGAGGACAAAAATCAGACAGTAACATCATCATTTGATTTAGATCTTCATGACATGCAACACCGAGAACCGCTTGAAACTTGTTTTCCATTACTATTTTTTTAACAAAACTTGAACCTGGAACGATATATAATTTATATCCCAATGGTTCAGATTTATGCTTAATAACTCCAATTGAACATAAACCGCATTCTGTACAGTTCAATCCTTCTTTTTGAAGTGTAGCAGGACAATCTCTATGTCTTAAACAGTGAGGTAGGAAAATTAATGTTTTTTCAGCGGGGATTTCCTTGAATTTCTCCTTGTTAATTTCATCCCTAACTTTAATTGTAATATCATC
>JAEIGA010007677.1_pt1 | contig 16367 bp, 22 predicted proteins | sample 9270691 | NCBI WGS metagenome assembly JAEIGA01 (sample SAMN17057246, study PRJNA624740) | gut metagenome | biome: biome; isolation source: fecal sample | host: Bos grunniens | place: China: Xizang | collected 2019
AAACACCAATCCCCCGCGCATCTACAAAAACGTAAAGGAGAACGCACCATGAACAAAAACTTTGACTTTGATACCGCCATGTCCAACACCGAGGACGCCCTGGCCCTGATCGAGACGGTCCAGGAGCTTCTGGAACCGCTCACCGCCTACACCCGCCCCGGCATCGAGGAAATGGCCGAGCTGACCCGCCGCGCCCACATGATCGACGCCACCCTCCGCGCCGCCCGAGACAAGGCCCAGGACGCCGCCGCCCTCTTCCGCAAGGCTGACGAATCCGCCGCCTGATCCCAAACATACTGCCACGCCCCGGCCATTGCGCCGGGGCTTATTTTTATCTGGAGCACTTGGCTCTCCCCGCGTCGGGGAGAGCTGTCCCGAAGGGACTGAGAGGGGCCGCCTCCCATCAGCACAAATCCCACGCTCCGTTCGCCGTTCCAAACAAATTCCCCCTCTACGATTGCGACAAAGCCGCACAGCGCATTTTGCCGCTTGCCTGGTGCAGACGCATACCCGCAAGCCAAAACGCCGCACAACGAATCCTGCGCGGTTCTAAGGCAAAACAAGAATCTTGTGGAGAATCGCCAAACCAACCCGACAGATTGCCCAATTTCAACCCAATGCTTTTGTACAACCTTAACGAAGTTCGCAGAAACGAACATTTTCCCCTTGCATTTCTGTTCGCACTGTGGTACTGTACAACCAGCAAGGGCGTTCGGTTCTGCGAACACCCAGGCCCCACCCAAAGCGAAGGAGGTGAGGGATCACGAAACGGCACGATCCCGATGCTTACCAGTAGTCAGCCAAACCCGATGCTTTTGATTTGAAAGGAGCTGTTCCCATGAAAAACGATTATTCCGATCTTCCGGCCCTGGCCCGTGACTTCATCGACTACCATGTGTCCGTGAGAGGTCACAGCGAAAAGACGGCCATCGGCTATGCCAACGATCTCCGGGTGTTCTACCGCTGCCTCGTTACGCGGCGCGGTCTGGATGCCGCCGAGATCCACACGCTGGGCGCTGACTTCCTGACCCAGGTGGATCTCCGCGAGCTCTATGCGTATCAGTCGTTTTCTATGGACGGCTCCCCCGTCTCCGCCTCCACCCGCTGCCGCCGGACTTCCTGCATCAAGTCCTACTTCAACTATCTGCGGCGCATCGGCGTTCTGTCCCAGGACCCCACCGTGGATTTGGAGACGCCCAAGCGCCCCGCCTCCCTTCCCGCCTATCTGGAGGAGGATGAATGCCTCCGGCTTCTGGACAACTGCCACGGAGCCAACCGCGTCCGCGACAAGGCCATTCTCACCGTGTTTCTCTCTTGCGGTCTCCGCGTCAGCGAGCTTGTCTCCCTGGATCTCCGGGACCTGGCCGACGATCACCTGACCGTCACCGGCAAGGGCAGCAAGCAGCGCGTGGTCTACTTCGGTGAGGGCTGTAGAAAAGCTCTTGACAAGTATCTGGATCTGCGCGGCAGCGACGGAGACGCGGCCCTGTTCCTCTCCCAGAAGGGCGGCAGGCTCACGGTTCGCGGCGTCCAGCAGATGGTGGACAAGCACATCGAGCTGGCCGGTCTCGACCCCGAGCGCTTCTCCACCCACAAACTGCGGCATACCGCCGCGACCCTGATGCTCCGCAACGGCGTGGACACCAGGGCCTTGCAGGAAGTCCTCGGCCACAGCAATCTCAATACCACCCAAATCTACACGCACCTGGACAATGCTTCCCTCCGTTCCGCAGCCGCGGCCAACCCCATCGGCTCCCGCTCCCTTTGATCCGCAAAGCATTCCCCGCGCTCTTGGCTCTCCCCGCGCCGGGGAGAGCTGGCGCTTGCGCCTGAGAGGGGCCGCCCCCGCAAAGCCTTCCCCTTGAGGGGAAGGTGCCCCAGTGCTCACACTGGGGCGGATGAGGTGTCATCCCCCCCCGCATCGGTATTGCGACGCAGCGGAAATGCAAGTCGTAGTGAGGCAGCGCAAAGGCACTGAACAGCATCGTTACGGCTTTGCAAGGTGAGTCGTCGTAAGGGCTTTGCACACCTACGCATCGGTCGGGCGTGGCTTTGGTGAGGCATAGCAAAGGCTACGCAGTACACAGCATAGGAAAAGCAGCATATTGCATCGGCATTGTGATGCTCTGGAATCGCAAAGCGCGGGGCAGTGGCATGGAAACCCAACGCAGTGGATTTGTTTAGTAAGGCGGTGGAATTGCAACGCCTTGGCAAGGCGAGGCGTGGAAGCGTTCTGCATGGGTATGGTATAGATCAGCTGTGGAAATGCATAGAGGAGCAGTGGCATAGAACCGTCCAGCGTCGGCATGGCAAAGCTTTGGAACGCGCTGGCTTGGCATAGAACTGCGAAGGCAGCGTATAGCTTTGGATCTGCACCGCGTCGCAAGAGCTGTGTGTAGCATGGGTATGGCGTTGCAATGGTATGGCGTCGCACCCCATCGCCTCAAGCCTTCTCCTTGAGGAGAAGGTGCCCCAGTGCTCACACTGGGGCGGATGAGGTGTCGTCTCCCGTACCACCCCCGCATCGGAATTGCTCAGGCTGCTTGGCAATGGTGTAGCAAAGCACCCCTGATCGCAGCAGCGGCAAGGCAATTCTCACCTAAGCGAACCTGCGCATCGGATTGGCACAGAAGAGCCAAGCTCTGGCAGAGTCATGCCAAGGAATCGCGCTACAATGAACTGCTCAGGAATTGCGTAGAACGGTCACGCTTTGGATTTGCAGCGGAAAGCACTGGAATTGCATTGTAGAGTTCAGTTATGCCCAGGAGTAGCGCTGTTTTTCTTCGCCATGGAATTGAATCGCACGGTTCAGCAGAGCAACGGCGGAGCGTAGTCTTGCTACGTCACGGAGCAGTATAGCCCCGCATCGGCATTGTATTGTCACCCAAAGGAAATGAAGCGAATCGAGCTGTGGGGCAGGGGAGCAGCCATGCAATGGAAGTGAATAGCAAAGCATTGGCCTTGCAACGTATCGGCCCGGTTGTGTGCCACACAGTAAAGGAACTGCATACCATCGTGACGAACAGACCCCCGTCTTCCCGTAGGGGAGGGGCTTGCCCCTCCCGGAATCTTGATCGCAACGGCACAGCTGACCACCGCACATCTGACCTCCGCTCAAAATCTAAAATCAAATCATATCGAAAAGGAGAAAATGAACTATGGAAAAAATGCACGTTCGCGCAACCTTCACCGAGGGCGTTCTTGGCACCGCCCCTTCCAACGAAAACATCTACCTGGACTTTATCGCGGGCAAGGCTCCGGACGAGGCCGCCGTGGCCGAAGAGGTCTCCGCCCTCCCCGCCGATGATAAAGGCGTCACCGTTTTCGCCCGCTCCGAATCCGGTTCCCCCATGTTCTGGAACTATCAGATCCGTGGCTTCTTCAAGGAAGCCTGCTCCATGCTCTCCCGCGCTGGCGGCAAGGACGAGAGCGGTAAGAAGAAAGCCGTCAACAAGTCCTCCGCCATGAAAGCCTTCAAGAAGAACATCGACGGCCTGATCTTTGTCAATCCCCGGCAGATCCCCATTGTCACCCCTGACCCCATCGGCTACTGCCAGCGTTCCCTCCGCGCCGAGACCATGCAGGGTCCCCGCACCACCCTTGCCATGAGTGAAGAGATCGCCAAAGGCTCCACCTTCGATTTCACCGTCATCTGCCCCAACGCTGAAATGATGGCCGCCGTCCGGGAGTGGCTGGACTATGGCTATCTCCACGGCATGGGCCAGTGGCGCAACTCCGGCAAGGGAACCTTCACCTGGGAGGAACTGGACGATGCGGGGAACATCATCCCCGGCAGCGGCAACGGTTCCCTCTCCGAGGAGGACGCACTCATGCGCGTGGCGATCTGATATGAAGAAGCGTCTGTCATTTTTCGCCCGCCTCCGGGTGGCATGGCGGATCCTGTGGGCGAAAGGCCCGGTGTTTACCGAGCCGCCTACGGAGATCGTGAACGCCTCCCATACCGTGTCCGCGAAACTCTCCCCCTACCGCCTGTCCGTCCAGTGGTGGTGTCCGCTGGAACGGGAAGCCTGGGCGCGGGAGCATCTGGCCCGGGAACTGTGCGGAGATGCCGAACAGTATGTCCGCTTCTATGTAGAGCAGGATGAGGAAACCCAGTCCTGCACCGTGCGCGGGGAGCTGTGGGTCCTAACGGAGAATGCCGATGGGCAAGCCGAAAACAAATCCCAATAAGATCCCGCGCACCCAGGCCGACGTGGACAGGGCCTATCAGCGCGGCGTTCTGGACGGATCCAACAATGCCGCCGTCATTATGATGTCCGCGCTGCTGGACAAATTCAACGCCGCAGACTGGATGGTAGACATTTGGAACGCCTTTTCCGCCAAATCCCGCGCCGTGCTGGATCACGATGTCACCATTGCGGATCTCCGCTGCGTCCTCCGCGAGGAGTACGACCTGGACATCTGATTTTTTATCCCCCATATGTTCGCAGAATCGAACACATTACAGAAAGGAGAATCCCCCATGCCGCTTTTTCAAAAACCCCGCTGCGGCTGGTTTGCCAGTCACAAGACCCGCGCTCTGGACTACGAGCGCGAGCTGCATCACAATAAGGTCATGGAGTGCGTCGGCATTCGGAAAGAGAACGAGGCCCTGCGGGAGACTGTGGTGAAACAGCGCATGGCCTTGGACGCTCTCAGAGAGGCCAACCGTGCCGACTCCCGCCGCATGACCGATCAGGTGGCGGCCCTTCGCCACCAGGTCGATGTCCTAACCCAGGAGCGCAACCGCTACCGCGCCGTGCTCCGCCGCAACTTCCCCGCTCAACTGGAGGCGATAGAGACATGACCGACAAGGAACTGTACGAGCTTCGCCGCAAAGTCTCTTATGCCGAACGGCTGTCCCAGGAGATCCGCGTGCTGGAAAAGGCTGTCGAAACCATGCGCGGCTCGGATCATGCCGACGTAGTGATAGAAGTCCACGGAAACGGCGACATTCACCGCGTCCGGGTGGATTCCTCCATCCGCAACACCGTCACCGCCCTGTTGGAAATCAAACTCTCCGATTCCAAGCGCGCCTTTGAATCTCTGAAAATCATACAGGAGGCGCAGCCATGACCTATCTTAAACGCGCCATGATGGAGCACCCGGATATAGACCCGAAAGCCCTGGTGCTCTTCCACTGCCCAAATGACTACGGGCTTCCCTGCTCCTGCCCCAAGTGGGCCGAACCTGCCGCCGTGTCCCCGCCCGCTCTCTGCTATCTCTGCTGGAATCTGGAGGTCGCTGACGAATGAACATTCTGCTGTCTCTCTTTGAGGGTATGTACGATCTGGCCCTCAATACGGTCATCACCGTCTGCGGCTTTGACCCGGAAGACTTTGAGGAGGAGCCGACATGACGGAGTTTGATGTGGAAATCATCCGCTACTGTGCGGAAGTAAACGGCCCCTGCTGGGAATGCCCCATGCGGGACCAGTGCCAGCGATGGAAGGAGGCCCAATGAAAAACCTTGTCGCCGTCCTGGAGCTGATCGCCGTCTTCGCCCTGGAAACAGTGCTGTGGATCTTCGGCGTAAAGCCAAACGAAATTGAAATGGATGAGGGGGAATGGCCTTGACCAACAACTGCAAATGGCTGTCCGACGACTGGGACGAGATCTGCTGCAATGCCGATTGTCCCGCCTGCTGTGACTGGTGCCCCACCGCCCGCTACCCCGGCGTCTGCAAATTTGAAGAACCGAAGGAGGTCAAACAATCCAAATGAAACCCAAAACAGATTCGGTCGTCAATACCGATTTTCTGTTCACCGCTCTCCAGCAGCAGGTCGAGAACAACACCAAACTGGTGCAGATCGTGGTAGACCTCACCCATCGGCTGGAGCAGTCTGCCGTTATGATCGACGGTCTGAATCACACCATCATTTCCCTTGCGAAAGGAGAAACCAGCACATGACATCCGAACAACTGGAGCTCGCTTCCCTGCGTCGGGAGCTGGCCTGGCTCATGCAGTCTGAGGCTGTCAAGTCCATGTCCCAGAAGGACGAAAACGGCAAGCATAAGTATAACATCAAGGGCCTGGACGACTGCATCCAGACGCTCCACAAGCGTGCCCTTTCCGCCGAATCCAAACTCAGCGCCGCCAATACCGAGCTCATAGCTCTCCGCTCCGAGAATATGCGCCTCCGCCGTCAGATCGAAGCCATAGCCGATCCCCCCGCAATGGCCTCCCCTGCAAGGGGAGGTGTCGCCGCCGCCTGCGGCGGTGACGGAGGGGTACCCCCATCCTCCGACGAAGGGAGGTTCCCCATCTTTGGCTGATCTCAAAACCAATACCCGCAAGCGCGACTATCACATTGCCGTTTCACTGGACGGCAAGACCGTCGCCACCGTTACCGTCCGCGCCGAGGGTGTCCGGGACGCGCTGAAGCAGGCGTACCAGAAGGTCTCCGGCTGGCAGGGTGTTCCCTCCAACGATCTGGACTGACGCAAAGCCTTCCCCGCGCTCTTGGCTCTCCCCGCGCCGGGGAGAGCTGTCCCGAAGGGACTGAGAGGGGCCGCCCGCCCGTGTCTGCACGCAAAAAGGACTGTGGATAGTTCTCCACAGTCCTTTTATTTTTTTACTTGTGGCAGAGGAGCACCTTCCAAGTGTCGCCGCCCACTTCCCCGTCCGGGATCAGCCCGTGCTCCCGCTGAAACGCGGCCACGGCCTTCTCCGTCTTCTCGCCAAATTCCCCGTCCGGTTTCTCCCGCTGGAAAAGCCGCTTGTTCCCGCAGTCATAGCCCAGCTCAATGAGGATGGCCTGGATCGTCCAGACATAGCCGCTCTCGTCGTCCTTCCGCAACAGGGGCAGTTGCACGGAATAGTGGTAGGCGTCCTCCGCCGGATCAGCGGGACTTTCCGGTTCTTCCGGTGTGGCAGGGACATTTGTGTCCTCACCAGGCGCTTCCGCTTCCCCGGCCTCCGGGTTTCCCCACCGGGGCCTGCCGTAGCCGAAGATCCCGCCGCCGTCCAGTGGATAGTTCCGCTCCGCCACCATATTGCTGGTGTTCCCCTCAATGGTGTAGACTCTTCCGTTCTTCACGGCCACCACAAGGCCCGTGTGGTCCACATGATCCCAGTCTGTGCCGAAGAAGATCTGGTCCCCAGGCTCCGGCCCGGACCGGTAGAAGCGCCCCGCTGCGTCATAATACTGTGCGCTGCACTTGCACCCGGCCCCGGCGCTGTTGTTGGGCTGGCAAATCAAATACTGCGCGGCCTCACGACCGTAGCAGATGACCATACCGGCGTCGTACCAAATGTCGCACCACATTCCATAGGGACCTATATTTTTCTTGCCATTGTAGAACCCGGGCAGGCTGTCCAGATACGCCGCGTACTTGTTCCAGTTCTGGTCCCCCGCGTTTGCGGTAAAATCCTCCAGCTGGTCGTTGGTCTCCTTCTCATGGTAGCCGATCTGGGAGTAGCCCCAGTCGATCATTTTCTGTGGATTATAATACACCTTTTCCACCCCCGCGCTTGCACAGCGCTCATAGATTTCCTTTGCCTGGTTGCCCCGCCGCTCTGAGGATGCTTCCGTGTTGGCCGGTCGCTCAAACTTCATGCACATTACATAGGCGGCCTCATAGGGATCGCCCGTGTGGGTCAGCACGTTCCATACAAAAGCGTAGTCCTCCCGCATTTCCTTCGCGGCAAAATAGAACTGCGTGGCCGCGTCCCCGATGGAAACGCCGTGCCCCTGGAAATATGCGAGATACTTTTCTTTCCGGGATGGCAGCGTATACTGGAAAAGCCCATAGCCCAGCCGGTCTTCGCAGAACCCGTCATAGCTGCCGCTGTCCACGGCGGCGGTGTATTCCTCGTCGCTCATGGGGCTGCGGTCTTCCACGTTGTTGGGCTTGCCGCCGCTCTCCGCCAGGATGTTTGCGGTGCAACCGGCAGCTCCCGCCTTGGTCATGCCGAGGGCCACACACTTTTTGAAAATCTCAAATTCCGTCACGTTTCCTGTCCTTCTTCCTCCGGCTGAGAAACCGGAACTTGTATTTCAGCAGATACCACATCTGCTCTAAATAGCTGACCTTCCGATACCCCATGCCAGATCCCTCATTCCGGGCCAGCACCGAAGCACCAGACCTTCCCGTTGGAGAGGGAGCCGCGCCAGAGCACCAGCACCGCGTCCCCCTCCTGGGCGTTCGCCACTTCCTGCGTATAGGGAAGGAAAATCTCCCGCTTTCCGAAGGGCTGCCGCACGCCCATCTTGCTTCCGTCTGCCGGTGTGACCACGTCGAAGCGCTCCGCCCGCAGCACGTTACGGGTCTGCTCCTTCACCAGCTTTTCGATCAGGGGCCGCACGGCCTCCGCAAAACTCGCCGCGTCCTGAAGCATGACGATCCCCCCTTATTCGCAGACAATGCTCGTCAGAGTCACGGAGTTTGTAATCTGCTCCGCCGCACCGGTCAGGATGTTCACGCCAACGTAATACTCTCCGCTCAATCCGCTCACATTCAGCGTCACCTTGCCGCTGCTGGGGACATTGTTGCCCTGGACGATGACCTCTGCGGCGGGGCTGTAATCCGTGTTGCTCCCGGAAACGTAGAAGCGCATGGAGTCCACCGTGTTCTGGAAGGTGAAACTGCCCTCGAACGTGATTTTCTGATAGGAAGTCAGGTCGATCTTGTTCACCGTCAGCGCCGAACCGGAGTTGTTATCGCCGTAGGGATTGTTTTGCAGACTGATAACCAGACTGCTGCTTCCCGGAGTTACCGTGGGGGCTTTGGCACCGATGGTATAGCCGCCGTAGCTTTCCGCAAAGCGGATAGCCTTGGCCTCATATCCGCCGGTTGTCTCCGTGTGTACGTTGCCGGGTTCATACAGGATCAGGCTCCAGTTCACCCACGCGCCGCTCTGATAGCTCTGAGCGGTCACGTCCACCCACGCGCCGTTGACGTACTGCTTGGCGCTGGATGGGTACACCATCAGCACCTTGCGCTTCAAGGCGCTGAAGGGGGCCGTGGAGGAAATGCCCGTGCGGATCCACACAAGTCCCGCCGAGGGGCTGCTGGGCTGGGAAGCGGAAAAAATCCAATCGCTGATTGGCGTGGACGTGTTCACCCAGATGGTGTTTTCGCTGGGGCTGGACGGGGCGGTAGTCCCGCCCACGATCTTGAAGTTCAGCGCGGCGCTGCCGCCGCCTGCGTTCGTCATCCCTACCATATCGTCACCTCATGCAGTCGATCACCGGGATCGTCACAGTCGCGCTCGGTTTCTCCGCAGCCCAGATGTACACGCCGCCATCATAGCTTTGGGAAAAGGGGGCAAAGTTTCCGCTTTCCACGTCCGCAATGCTGAAACAGACTACCGGCCTCATGCTTGCTGTTACACCCGTAATCGATACATAACCACGCCAGGGATAGTCTGCGCTGGTGCTGTCAGAAGCCCATGCGGAAACGGCCACCTGCTGATTTGTGACGCGCACTCTCACCGCATCGGAGGCCAGCTTTGTGTAGGTCACGGCCCCGTTTGCGATCTTTCCGGTTGTCACGGCGTTGTCCGGCACGCCGTTGGTGGGCACGCTCACGCTGCCGGTGGTCCCGTCCGTCAGCACCCAGGAGACATTGATGTAGCCCGTGTTTCCGGGGGCCACCGTGAAACTCCGCAGGCCCTGGGAAATGCACATCCACTTGCTGGCGTCGCTGCCGGGGGCCACGCCGCTCACGCTGGTCAGAGCCACCCAGGTCCCGCCGTTATAAAAGACGGTGTTCAGCGGCGCGTAGCTTGTGCTGGAACTGTAGGCTCCCTTGTTTACATAGGCCGCTTGGCCCAGGGTAAAAGTAGGCATATGGATTCCTCCTCTTTCATTCGGTTCCCACAATGGAGATACCGGCGATGGCGATACCGGCGATTGCTCCAGTCCCGCCCGTGCTGTCCTGCAAAACCGTGATTTCCGGGTAATCCATCACGGATACCGCATTGATTGTCATGGGGCCTGTCTGCCCGATGGGTCTGGTAAAGCCCTGCACCACATGGCGCTCCACTGGGGCTCCCGGTTTGTCCTCCCTGCGGATGGTCACGATGCCGTTTTCCACAATATGGAACATCTGCGTGCATTCGATGGCAACCGTTTTCGGCAGCACCGCCGCCCGCTTCAGCTCCCACTCCGCTCTCGCCACGCAGATGTCGTCGGAGTAGTAGTTCTCGGCGTGCATCCGTTTGGTTTTCAGCCCGATGCGGGAAATGCAGGTGTCCGAGGAAATGTCCCGGTTCTGGGCGCGGCCCCTGGCCGTGTAGCCCGTGTCGCTGGTATCTCCCACCACGATCAGGTCATTGAAAACGTCGCCCTTTTTTACCTCGTATTCCACATGGAGCAGCTGCTTTTCGTCTGCGGAAAAGTCCCACAGCACCGGTTTTGTCAAATCCTCGATGTCGTCCTGGCTTGGGTCTACCACAAGGCGCCCGGTCTGGTTATAGCCCACCAGCGCCGCCAGCATTTCCCCAAGGCCCAGGATCACGTCAGCAATGGTCCCGTCCTCGTCGCTCACGAAATCATAGGGAGCGTCCACCAGGTTCACCACGGTTCCGTCCGTCAGGGTCTGGGTCTTGTCGTTGTAATAGCTGGTCATCAGCGGCAGCACCGGGTCGATGGGATAGCGGCTGTTGTTTGCCATGTCAAAGCGCCCCAGCCGCAGCAGGGAGGCCATTGCTTGCAAAATGTTCGTCCCCGCCTGCACGGAGTAGGCCCCGTCCAGATTGCCCCCCAGAGAACCGTCCAGATTCGCCCACTTGTCCACCAGCCGGTAGGTCACGCTGTTGCCGTCCGGCTTGTACTGCTCGTTGGGCTGCTCGATTTCAAACACGCCCTGGGGGATGTAGTATTCCGTCCCGTCCGGGAGCAGCAGGCCCTCCGACAGGCGGACCTGCATCCCGAACCACACTTTGTTGACAGCGAAATCATAGTCTCCGTCCAGATTGGAGAGCGTCACGCTGGCCGTCCGCCGGATGCCGTTTTGCAGATTGCAGGTGATCTCCCCGCTCTGCAAGAAGGCCCCGGAACGGCGGTTCTTCGGGTCATTGTCCATCACGAAGGCCACCGTCCCGTCCCGGTTCAGAAACTCCAGCCGCGCCAGCTTTACAAAGTCCGTTTTCAGCGCCGCGAGATAGTCAAGGAATCGTTCTCCCGCCATCAGTCATCCCCGCTTTCCTCGATGCTGGCCGTCACCAGCCCCGTGCTCTGGTCCATTTCCATTTCAGCCGGGGTGAAGGAACCGCTGGCGTCCTGGATAAACGCGCCGGTGGCCTGGTCAAGCACAAGCTGGGACCCGTTGCGGTAATTCTCCGGCACGGTCCAGAGCAGTCTGCCTGTGGCCGTGTCGATGCGCAGCGTGGTCGCCGCCACCTGGTCTGTCGGGTAATACTGGCCGCCCTGGGCCGCGATGAGGGAAACGCCGTCCGTGCTTCCCACTTCCGCCCAGCCTACCGTCATGGTCTGGGGCATCCTTGCAGACTGATTTCGCACCGTCAAAGCAATCGCTTCACTGGTATGGATCCGCAGGAAGTGCCCTTTCGGGTCCAGCAGAAACAGCGCGTTCTGCGTGGTGGAGAGGTTGAAGATCCTTTCGCTCTGCCGCACCGTGTCCACATAGCCGCCCTGGCTCCAGTCGATGGAGCCGATGAAACCGCTCACGTTGCCGGTCAGGTAGTTCGCCGTCTCCGGCTGCCTGGTGGGATAGCGCGTAAAGTTTTTCAGCAGATTCGGCACGTTATTGTTGGAAAACTGCCCTTCCCGCACGCCGCCCTCTCCCATGCGGAAGAGATAGTCCCGCACCAGATGGTAAACGCCGTCCTCGCCCTCTGTGGCTTCCAGAATGGACCAGACCCAGTATTGGACGCTGGCTTCCTCGCTCACCATCGGCTCCGTGAGATAGACCAGCGTGCCGATGGGGAAAATGTAATAGGTGTAGCGGTGTCCGCTCTTGGCGCTGTAGTCCCGGAGCTGCCCCGTGGTCGCGTCCACGTCCGCCAGATGCCGCAGTACGCTCTCCTGGCTGTCCCGGCGATAGACGGAATAGCCTTCCGCCAGCGACATCTGATCCCATCGGACGAAAACCGCGCTGTCGTCCACCAGTTGGCAGGCTTGCACCTGGCCCTCCGGTTCGCCCACCTGGTAGGAAACGGCAAAGTCCACCCAGTCCGTGCTCACCGTCACGCCCATTACGGTCTCCACCGTACACTTCACGCTGTAAGTGGTCCCGGTGAAGAATCCGTCGTAGTCCACCCGCAGCTCGCCGGTTCCCCGGATGCGCCCGGTGTCCAGGAAAGGCTCCGCCCGGTTGTCCGCCGTGGCGATCTGCCATCTGACGTACTGCACCGCGTCCCCCTGGGCCTGAGTGTAGTTCGCTGTAATGGAAAGGCTTCGGCTCTCCACCGGATTCGGAATGCTGTTGATACTAAGCGTCGGGGTGGCGCGGCATTCGATCAGACTTGCCGTCGCTTGGGTGATGAAGTCGCTGGCCCCGCTGCCGTACCATTGCGTGATCTGGTATTTGTACTCGTTGCCGTTTGTCATCCCTGCGCCGCTGAAGAAAGATGCCGGGAGGCTCACGCTGTAAAACTGGGTCTCGCCTTTGTAGTTGATGCCCCAGAAGGGTGTCACCAGCGTGACTTTGTTGGTCGCGGCGATCTGTGTGGAAGCCGCGTTCATCTGGTAAAAAACGATCCGGTAGGCATAGAGAGGGCTGTCCCCGCTCACCTGCCAGGAAATGGTCACGCCCTGCGTCAGGTCAACGGTTCCGCTCCCGTTGATTTCGTCCGGGCTGATATTGGAGGGCTGATTCAGCATATACTTTCCTCCTGCTTGTCATTCTGAGCGCAGCGAAGAATCTAAGCCTTCCCCGCGCACGGGGAAGGTGCCGCGCCAGCGGCGGATGAGGTCCCCGCGCCCCTCGTCCCCTAAAAACTACGAACTAAAAACTAAAACCCCGCTCACGTCATGACCTTCAATCCACGCAGCATATCCAGCAGCTCCTTGATGCTCATGCCTGCTGCCTGCGCTTCCGTCAGCGTAATGCCGTTCAGGTTGTATTGCGTGCCGATGCTGTTGCCCTGATTCCACGCGGTCTGTCCTTCCGCGCTGCCAAGGTAATCCGCGCCGCCGGTGGCCGCATTCAAAGCATTCAAAAAAGCGCTCTGCTGCTCCGGCGTTCCGTTAAAGAGCTTGTCCAGTACCGCCGGGGTCAGGGTCATTCCGGCCAGATCTTCGGGCTTGGCGTTCTTGATGGCGTCGATGGTCTGGTCGATCTGTTCCCTTTGCAGTGCGTCTTCCGCGCTCTTCAGGTTCTCCCGAGCCTTTTCCACGTCTGCGGCGTTGGCTACCCATTCCCACTGTCCCGTTACCGGGTTGAAAATGCGTACCGTCCGCTGGCTCTCGGCGTTCCGCAAAGCCTCTCTGGCCTTGTCCACCGCTTCCTGCCGCTCGGCAATGGCGTTGGCGTTGTCCGTGGCCTCTGTCAGGGCGTTCAGCGCGTCGATCAGGCGTTCCTGGAGCTCGTCATAATCGCCCAACTGCTTGTGGGCGTAATCGTAGCCCATGTTCGCCAGCCGCAGAACCTCGTCGCTGTCCTCGGCATAGCCGTTGGCCCGGTACTGCTCCAGCAAATCGGCGATGGCGTCCTGGGCCTCGCCGTAGACCATCATGGCCTTGACGAAATCTTCCTCGTTCTCGGCCAGCTCCGCCTGCGCGTCCAGGTTTTTGAGTCTCTTGGAAAGCTCTTCCTCCAGCGCCTTGAAGTCCGGCGGCGTCGGGCCGCTGTCGTCGATCCACAGGCCATTATGCTTCTTTTTTGGTTCTCCAAAGAAATAATAGCCGCAGGCGATACAACGCTGTGCGCCAAGCGGATTTGGTGTTCCGCACACCGGGCAGTATTTTGCTTTATATTTGCTCCCGGAATTTCCGCTTATGACTGTCGGGTTACTTGTTTTCGTCCCGCCAAAGATGTCCGCTGTCAGTGGCCCCGTTGTGCCGTCGCCAAAGGCCGGAATACCGCTGATTTTTCTGCCGCCAGTAGCGGCACGGGTTTGACTGGCGGTAAGGACGGTCGCGCCCTTGGGCAGCATGGTCACAGTGGGCTTGCCGCCGCCCGCGATCCATGCCAGACCGCCTGCGGCAATCATTTCCGGCCCGCGTTCGTTTACAAGGGCAGGCCCACCGGGCGCTCCCTTCGTGCCGCTGGCATATCCGGGAAGCCCGAGCAGTCCGCCAAGGGTTAGTCCACCGACGGAGACGTTGATTTTTACGTCCTTGGAGCTCGGAATATCCTCAATGGCTTTCCCGATAGCCGAGATTGCCTCAATAGCATCGTTTCCTGCTTCCGCAGCCTTGTCCGCCTGTTCGCCCTTTGCCCGTTCTGCCGCTGCTGCCGCTTTCCCGTAAGCTTCAACTGCGTCGCCGCCTTCACCAACAATCTTCGCCAGCAGCGCGTAGCCTTCAACAAAGGCTTGCTCCTGGTCGGTAAGCTGTGTTCCGGCGCTTGCGGTTTTAACCAGGCTTTCGTAGTATTCGTTATACTGGGAAGTCAGTCGGCCCAGAGATTCAGCATAGGAATTAACGTCTTGGAATTGCAGGAAATTGTCGTTGATTTTGCTGATTCTGTCAGCGAACGAAATGCCGTTATCCCTGGCCGTGTTGTTTCGCTCTTCGATCTGGCGGTTTTTCTCGTCCTCGACCGCCTTGGCCCGTCTTTTGGCTTCCTCGTCCGCCAATTCAAGCAGTCGCTCCCGCTCCTGCCGCTGCGCTTCCAGAATGCCGAGTTCTATTTTTTCGGCTTCTGTAAGGCTGCCGATTTTGCCAAGCAGTTCATCGTAGCGGCTTTCCGCGCCGAAGTCTTTCTCATAGCTGGCTCGGTCATCAGAGGCCGCTTTTTCGGCTTCGTCCGCTTTGCCTTGCAATCTGTCTATGCGCTGTTCCGCACTGTCGAACAGAGCGTTAATCCCGTTCAGTGCAGAAACGATCAAGTCCAGACCGCCCTTTATTGCGTCGGTGCTGGTAATGTTGTTGACCAGTTCCGTCCAGGACGCTTTAAGCTGGTTTGTCTTGGCTTCCCAGGAGTCCAGATAGATTTCGTTCTCTGCCAAAGCGGAGCCTGCCCCGCTTGCAAAGTCGTTCAGCATCTGCTGGTAGGTCGCCCAGTCGCCCATAATGGACATGAGGACGTTTGCCTGCCTCTTTCCGGCTACTGCCTCGGCAATGGCGGCTTTTTCGTTCTCGCCAAGAGTTCCCCACACTGCTGCCAGGTCGCCCAGCACATCGGAAGCCTTCCGCAGTTTGCCGTTTTCCATCGTGGAGATCCCGGCAAATTCTTGTAGTGCTTTGGATGCTGCCGCCATGTTTTCTGCGTAGATCGGCTCTCCGTTTTCGTCCATCGCCACACGGATCTGCCGCAGATTCATCAAAATCGTGCGCAGACCGCGGGCCATTTCGGAGCCGCTGCGCTGGGTATTTGCCGTCGCCGTGCCCAGCAGGGCCGCGAAGGTCTCAATGCTCTCCCCGGATTCCGCAAAGACCGAACCGGCAACCGTCATGCCTTCGGTCATTTTTTGCATATCGGTCGCGTGCTTGTTCGTGATCTCGTTCAGGCCGTCCACAACGGCCATCAGCTTTTCCTGGGAGCCGCCGAATTTATAGGCCGCGTCCGTGGCGATCAGAAACTTCGCCGCGTCGTCCGCCTGCAAATCGCCCACGTTCTGGAGCAGAAGACTCAATTCGGCAAGCTGCTCAATCTGGTCCGTGTAACCGGCCCGGGCGAATACGGATTCGCCGGACATGACCTCGCTGGCTGTCCGGCCGTATTTGGATGCGAGAGAATAGGCGTTCTTGCTCAGACGCTCCATTTCGTCTGCCGTGAAGCCCGTGACCTTGCGGATCGTCACCATCTCGCTGTCCACGTTCTTCATCTCTTTGAACGCTTCTTTGAATCCGGTTACTACCAGGTTGATGGCGGAAGAGGCAAGACGGAACTTCGCCATCGTGAGGACCACGTTCCCCATGCCGGTGTTGAAACTCTCCGCGTTCCGGCTGGCCTTTTGGATCGCCTGCCCGGTTTTCTGCACGCCCTGTGCCCCGGTGGTCCCCATTGCCTTGGCGTTCTGCGTCACCTGGCTCAGATTCGTGTTTAGCGTCTGGGCGTTGTTCGCCGCCGTGGCAAGGCTTCTCGCGTTTACGGTGATTTTGACGTTCCGGTTCGCCTTGATGTGGGTCAAAACCTGGTCAAGCGCGGATAGCTGCGCCAGTGCTACGTCTGCGCCTTGAAGCTGTACGCTTAGAACAATATTTTCCGCCATTGAAACACCTTCCTCTTACACCACCGTATATCCTCTGGCCCGCAGCGCGTTCGCCAGATCCTCCGGTCCATCACCATAAG
>JAEIGA010007678.1_pt1 | contig 16367 bp, 30 predicted proteins | sample 9270691 | NCBI WGS metagenome assembly JAEIGA01 (sample SAMN17057246, study PRJNA624740) | gut metagenome | biome: biome; isolation source: fecal sample | host: Bos grunniens | place: China: Xizang | collected 2019
ACTTAGATTTGCTCTCGTCCACCACGACCGCATTTACCTTGTCGATGTCATCAACCGTGACCCACAAGCGACCGTCTGAGTGGATCGTGTAGGGTTGTGCGGATGGCGTATTAAATATCGCAGTTATAACATCCCTTAATTTCACATACGGCTCTAACCCATCACGCCATCTAACGATTCTGCCTCTTTCGTCAACTCCAAACTTATCCCATGTTGATATCGCATCAATCGCCGCCCGTTTTGAAATCATGTCATCCATCTCGTTCTCCTATCATTATTGCGCCGCAATTTGGACAGGCTACCCACTGGTTATCTGCTATGTCCGCTCCGTATGTGCCATGCTCTATGCCGTAAACATGAACTCCCTTGCCACAGTTCGAACACTTCCAAACAGGATCTCCACCGGGAGTTGCAAAACCGCCGACTTTGACCCACAATCCTATTGCTGTCGTTCCACGAATCTCTTCGACCGTCTGATTGATAACCTTTGAAAACCTGTGGCAACAGTGCTTCTCTTGATCGTATTCCTTGCAGGTATCGCACCACTCAAAGGATTCAAGCTCTGAGGATGGTAAGTTGGTCAATACTCCAAATACATCTAACGCTATAGCTTGTTCTCCCTTGCTTAATCCTTGTCTTTTTAATTTTGCTTTTTGCGCAAAATACTCATTAAGCGCATCAATGGCCTTGTGCCTATCAATGTGTTCGCTCATCCTTCCACCATACCTTTCCACAGAACTCACAAGTCCTGTACCTTCCGCTAATCTTGCGGTAACAGTTCATGCAGATTACTTCAGGATCCATCGGTTCTCTCATCTTCGTTCTCCTCATCATCCTCACAAATGCCCTCGACCTCAAGTTCCACATCTCCGCTTTCATCTTCAATAACTTTTATGACAGTTACGCCGTCAATATACTGAATATCCCAAACACTATTGATCCCCAATGTGTGGCTTTCGATTTCGTCACAAATTGCGTCAATATCTTTGTCGGTATCAATAATCACCTCATGTGACTTGCTGACTTTTTCATAAATATCTAATTTGTATCTGCTCATGTTTCCACCTCTCTTTCGCCCTCCTCGCAAATTGATACAATGTGTTGACAAAACTCATGTGGAATGCGTGACCTTTCCACGCTTCCCTTTAATCCTTGAGTCCCGGTCTTTGCGCCTCTTGGTGCTTTTACATGACACGGATCCCCATTGTGGCACATCGGCCTAAACTTTGGATCAGGATGGTTTGTCCATATGTCCGTAGGTTTCATGCGGTTGTCACCGTACTGGCAATAAGTGATCGTGTACCTTGGCAAACCGTTCATAAAATCCATCTTTCTCAACCCCCCCCCTCGGATTCTCAATGAACCAGTACTTTGGGGACAGTGCCAAAATAAGGCAAAGGACATGTTGGTTTACCCGGTCACAAAACTTTGCGTATTCCGAAACAGGGACCAAGTTTCCAGTCTCTTCTTTCCTGCGATGATGACTAATCGCCGCAATGCTATATGTGCTACAATCAGGTGATGCCCAAATCACATCAGGCTTGCCAAATTTTTTGAGTATATCTGAGTTCTGCACGTTCATGATGTCTTCATAAAGGTCGATTCCATCAAACCGCTTATCCCACTCTATGCTATAGACCTCGTGTCCTCTTTCTTCAAATGCTTTGCCAATGGATCTAGTCCCGGCAAAAAGTTCAAGAACTTTCAAATCCGTCTCCTCTAACGCATTCTCTCGGCTATTGCATTAATCACGTTTACTGTTACTCCGTTTCCGGCTTGTTTGTATAGTTGAGTGTCTGAGTTAACCAGTTGTGCTTTTTCAAAATAATCATCTGTCCAACCTTGTAGACGAAAACACTCCTTTGGCGTCAGCTTCCTTATCGCTATGTAGCACTGCTTTTTGGGATACCAAACCGCATATACTGTTAGCTCTTCAGAAATCTGAACGAAGATTCCTTGGTTACAACTTATATCTAGTGTATTAGCCATATCTACCCCGACTCGTCCTCGTCTTGTTTTACTTCCCGGCATCGAGAGGTTGACGGCATCTCGTCCCCCTTCATATATTCCGCCTATTGGGATCAAGTTATCTTGTGACATATCAATGTTCCTTGTTGGTTATATTTACTGAGTCCACTATCTTCTCTTGCCCTGATGCAGTTTGCGATTTCTCGTTCTTTGGGAGTGGTTCCTTTGTCGATCGCAAACATATCGCCGCTATTGTCATCATCTGATTGCCCAGTCCTTTGTAGTCCCTTGCCATCAAAGTCAGTTCAGTATTCGTCACGCCCCCCCCTGCTTGGAAGTGGCATTATAACCAACCATTGTTCGGGTTTGATGCGCTCCAAACACTTTTCTCTGATCTGTACAATTAAGGTTATGCGCTTCATCCGACTGTTTGGACAGTTCGCAACCGCTCGTTTGGACAGGCTCAACACTGACTTCAACAGCAACTCCGTGTCGGTCTTGACTTGTAAGGGTAAAGGCTTCTTCCCCATCTTCTTTAAATCGTCTACCATTTTGCCTTTTCGTTCCTCTATCCGGCGTTAGTACTGGTATTGCTACCTTTGTGGGATCTTTATAATCAGTGCTCCTAAGACGGTTGTTTATTCCATTCGTGCTCAGAATTCTTGTCCGGTCAACAACCTTACTTTCCCTAGTCACTCCTACTACCTCAATAGTATGATATCCCCTTCCACCACCTGCACCGGCATCCTGAGTTTCTGTAACCCCATCTAGATCAAAGTCCTGTGTGTTTCTACGATACCCATCACGACGACCAATAATACTTGTCATTCTGTGAAGATAATTCTCTCCGTTTGTTCTTTCGACAGGAAATACTTCTGCGGTACTTCTACCTCTAAGATGTCCGACAATAAAACAACGTTCCCTGTTTTGTGGGACACCGAAGTATTTACTGTTGAGAACAGACCATTCCGCATCGTACCACCCCCTGTCCATTTCAGTGAGAAGCCGGGCGAAATCCCATCCTCCATTAACACTAAGCAGATTTTTAACGTTCTCAATGAACAGGTAAGCGGGTCTTTTTTCTTCTTCGAGTTGTCCAACCAAATACATAACTCTGAAAAAGAGTGACGAGCGGTTTCCAGTAAATCCGAGTTGCTTTCCTGCGACTGAGATGTCTTGGCAGGGGAAACCGAAGCACCAACAATCAGAGTCGGGGATGCTTCTGGCATCCACTGATCTAACGTCATTTGCGTACCATTCACCATTTCTGTATTCCTCTTTTAGTATTTCTTTTTGTCGCTCTTTCAACGGCAGTGTTGCTAAATAGTCCAATTGTTCTTGAGTACACAGATGCATTGCCGTGTAACTCATTACTGCGTATTTATCAAATTCGCAGAAGCCCACACATTCATGCCCGGCAAGCTCCATGCCTCTTCTGAAACCGCCAATTCCTGCAAACCAGTCAATAAATTTCATCGTCCTGTACTCCCGACTCCCCCGGTTCTGTCACCGTCTGCCTGATCATTTTCGGCAATTCCGTGGATCGCAAACACGGCCTGACAGATCCTGTCTCCTACGTTGTATTTAACAAGCTGATTGGTTGTGTTAAGCAAAGCAAGCATCATATCACCATCGTTGTCACCAAACTGGTAGTCACTGTCAATTATTCCCGTGCCATTGGTAAGGACAATTCCGTCTTTGATTCCAACCGAAGATCTGACATACATCTGAAGATGCCACGTTTCCATCTCTTCAGGCAGGAAAACCGCCTTTATTCCTGTTGGAATCACTCTTCTCTCGTGAGGTGGAATCACTATGCCTACTGGCGTGCAGATGTCGTATCCTGCGCTGTATTTCGTCTTGCGCTCCGGGATCTTGATCCTGTTCCAAAGCTCAAACAGAACTTCAGGCTGAATGCGTATCGGATAGTAATCCTTGATATCATCAGAAAATGCTGTGTATGTTACCCGCTCAAAATGCATTATTGCTCCTTTACTTTGACTCGATTATTGTTACAGTTCCTTCGAAAATGCCCCACTCGCTGTCCGCTTTGAACGTGTGGGTTTCCGGCTCTTCACCAGTTCTCATCGGCCTAGTCAGATACCAAAGCGTCTGATCTCCGTCCTTCCAAGTGATCTCTTCAAGTTTCTGACCCCTCGGAAGTTTGATCTCCATCTGACCGCCCAAGTTCCGGGTTGTCGTATGGCAACCAGTCACAATCAGGGCAGACAACAGAATCGCAAGCATTGCTCTCTTCATCAAAAACTCCTTTAAGTATGTCTTCTAGCGTGACCCCGACAGATCGGCAGTACTTGAACAGGACAACTACGTTCGGGACCGAAGTCCCATTAAGCCAAGCGTTCACAGTTCCGTGATATACGCCAAGCTCATCCGCTATCTGTCTCGCCGATTTGCCGGAATCGTGCTTTGCCTTGCAAATGTTAAATGACAACCTGTATCTCTCAGGCTCGTTCTTCTTCATGGCTTTCCAAGCCTCATCCTTAGTTGTGCAAGATGGTCTGTCGGTGCTTCAATTGTCGGTTCCTTGACCTCTTCCTTCACCGGGAGAGCTTCCTGCTTCTGTGTCAGTTCGGGATGTCTCTGTTCCGAGCGTTTTTGTAGCTCAAGTGACAATCGATCCTTTGCGCCGATGACTGCTCCTGTAAATTTCTCTTCTGTAGCCTCTCTTCTCCGGGCCGCTTCATACATCCTCAGGAAGTTACTCTGAGCTACCGTTTCAAACCGCTCTGTGTCCATCTGAGCCATTTCTTTGAGTGAGGCAGGACTTCCTACCGCTATTTGCACAACCCTCGGCAACGTGGCGTAGGATGCCTCAAACTGGTCCCACGGAACATTGATTGCTCTTCTCACAAGTGACCAAGCCTCTGTACCGCTCTTGTCAGCAGGCTTGCCGACCATATGGATGTAACCAATGATCTGACCCGGTGACGGCGGAAATCCGCTGTTATCAGCACTGATATATCCTCTTACACCTGTCATCACCGCCTCGACCGTGTAGTCCATCAACGCATCGGTCCAAACCTTACCCATGTTCCGAGCTGACTCTTGTGTTACGTTGGCAAAATACCTCGGATATGCCGCAGTGACGTAGGCAAGCACCTTTTGTGTTTCTTCTAGTGTCATAAGTCTCCTATCGCTATCGCCATAAAGGCATCAGCTCCTCGCAGTTCTTTGTTGCCGTTCTTGTAACCACTCTGTCCACGAACAGGATTGTCGTAATTACCCTCAAGGACCTTCGGGAAGTTTGATGGAAGGATGAACCAGTCAAAGGTAATCATCCAACCTCGATTGTTCTTGCCCTGAAGGAAATCGCTCTTCCTGATGTTCCCAATAGCCTCAAGAACCGCATCTTCACCGTATTCACGGATCCTTGCTCTCAGTAATTCATTACGTTTGCTTCCCGGTGTTACGTTTCTGATTGGTTTGATTCCGATGTCTGACAAAGCTTTCCAAGCCTCAACAATCCTATTAACAGTATTGATATGTGTATTATTAATAGATTCATTATTAAGATTATTAGTATTATTAGATTCATAAGAATTACCAAGACCTAAGACTTCAGATTCAGAACTAGAACTAGAGCAATCTCCATGGAATTTCCGTGGATTTTCCGCGGAATCTGTCTTTTCTTCGATTTCTTTGGCAGATTCAACCTGTTTTTCCTTTGCCAAACGCTTGCGTTCCCTGTCTTTTCGCCGGATCTCATCCAGTCTGTCTGCGCTTTGATGCTTTGCCCAGTTCGAAACCATGTAGATGTTATCAATGACTTCTACCATCTCAAGCTTCTGAAATATGCTTAATGCTCTCTGAACAACTCCAACATCCATGCGAAAATGTGAAGCAAGCATTTCGTCTGTATACGGCAGTTCCCTTGTTAGCATCAAAAATCCGTTTTCGTTACATCTTCCTGCCAAACAAAGCAGTTTAAACCACACAAGCTGAATGTCGTTGCCATCCGGCATGGTCCTGATCGCATCAAATTTCTCATCATCAAAAATGCTTGTGCTAATCTTTATCCATTTGACATCACTCATCGCCTTCGCCTTTCGTCAGCAACTCAACAATCCTCTGTGCAGATTTCTCCGGGGTACAGAACTGGAAGGAAACTCCGTACTTGGCACTCATTGTCATGCAAGCCTTCATCAGAGTAATTCCCCTAGTTGCATTCGGATATTTCTGTCTCTTGCCCACAAAGATAAACAGCCTTGGATTTTTCCACTTGTGCAGATCCTCAAGCCGAGTGATCGTAGGCTGAATGATGTTGTCTTTAATGTGACCGCCACGATTTTCAACGAGGACAACCAGTTTGATCCCGGCCTCTTGCGCTCTTATGCATTCGTTCCGAAACCGTTCATGCTGTTTGCCGCAGATATCACTCACCAGTTCTTGAATGTCCTTCTTGGTATCGATGCAAACGGATTGGTCTGTGGGCAACGTATAGTCACCCACATAAAGCTTGGTCCGTCTAGTTTCAATGCCGTGAGCGGCAAACCAGTTCTCTTTGAAATTGTGCTTGCCTTCCTGTTGTCTCGAATCACAGAGTATCAGCATAATGCTCCTCAATATATTTCTGACGCTTTTCAAATGCTCCCTTTGCGGTTTTTGAAAATCCACAATAATGTTCCTTCATGTTTCGACACACGGTAGCTCTATATCCTATTAGCTTTCGCTCACCAGTTCGTGAATTTTTTCGATAACAAGCTCTCACTCCAGTAAAGCCAGTTTTGTTGGATAAGTGCTTTTTGTTAAGTGCCTGTTGTTGTTGCGTGGCCCATCTGCAATTGTTTGGATTGTAATTACCGTCATTATCAATCCTGTCCAATGTGAGAGAGTCCGAATATCCATTCGCCAACGCCCACCTCATGAACGGCTCAAAATTTTCCCATTCTTCACAGTATGTAATTCCCCTACCGCCATATCTTTGATAAAAGGGATTTGATTCATAATTGCATCTAGCCTTCATGCTCGCCCAACAAGCGTATAACCGTGTGTGAGACATACCGTGCTTTGTGTTATTCCTAAGTTTCCACAACTCATTACCTTTTTGGAACGGCATTTGTCACCTCAATTGAAGGGCAGACTCTCGCCGATTCCATCGGGAATGCTCATGAATCCGTCAATACCCTGAGGTTGTGCGTACTGCTGAGTCTGAGCCTGAGGCTGTGCCTGAGGTTGTGCCGCCGGAGCTTCCTGTGCAGATGCCGCCTTGCTCTCAGCAAATTCCTGACTTGTTACGAACAGCTCGGTGGTGAATACCTTCTGCCCTTCCTTGTTGACATAGGACCCGGTCTGAATACTGCCCTCGGCGATGATCTTGGTTCCCTTGCGATAGTACTTTTCAACTACTTCTGCCGACTTGCCGAAGCACACACACCTGATGAAATCTGCTTCCCCGGTCTTGGAGTAGGATCTCGTAACCGCAAGCGTATACTTGGCAACGCATTTAGGCCTGTCTCCCTGAATGTAGGAAACCTGAGGATCTGCTGTTAATCTGCCGGAAATTACACATCTGTTCATACTTTCTGTCCTTTCTTCAACCATTTAACTTTATCTTTTCTGACCCATGCGCCTTTGCACTGGACAAAACGCTTGTCATTGCCCGGTTTGGGAGCGGAACCGTCAAGATCATCACTCCACACCTTGTTTGTCTTGGGATCAACGTGGGTGAAAAAACATATCCGTCCACCGATCTCGCCGTACTTGCCGTAAGTAATCAAATGCTCACCAACTCTCCCTTCTTTGCCAAAGCGACCTTAACTTGGTCACCAACTACTTTCTGTATCTCATCCACCATCGAGTCGAGATCCTGTGATTCGTTATAGTGGACTAGGATTATATTTCTCAGTGCTTCAGATTTACTTGCCTCAAGAATGTCCTTGACCGTATTGAGACTGCTATGTCCCCAAACAACATGACCGTAGTTAGCAGAATCACGATCAGGAACGTCAATGTGATTACATGCCACGATCCAAGTCCCGACATTCCAAGACTTGAAGGTGTATCGGCAGTATCCGAAATCCGTCATGTAGATAATTGTCTTGCCGTCAACTTTAATCAGGTATCCAAAGCACTGCACATCGTGTGGGACCTCAAAAGGAACAACCGTAACGTCTCCGATTTTTAGGGCTTTTCTCGGCACAAGGACATCAGGTCCATAGACATCAATGCCATTTCTTTTGAAGTCTCGCACACAACATGCATGATCGCTGTGGGTATGGGTGACCAGTGCGAACTTGATTGATGTAGGTCGAAACCTAGATGCTATCATCACCTTATTCCACGGACACCCACAGTCCAGTGCGACAAAGCTGTCATTTTCTCTCTGCAACAAGTAGCAATTTCCTGTGCTACCAGTGCCAACTGTAATAAGTTTCATTTGCATACCGTTGGAGCGCACTACAGAGGACGTAGAGCGACTTTTAATGTGTTCGTGAGGATTTACCTATCTACGTTTCAAAAACTCCTCAAAGTCTTCTTGGAACCCGAAAAGGAACAATGCCTCTTTTTCGATCTTTTCGAGCTTTTTGACCGCTTCGACAAGTGGGATCTCCATTTTCTCCGTCTCCAAGTTGAAACGATCCCGGCAGTAGGTCATCACAGCCTTCCTCATACTGCTGAAGTGACCAATGTAGTCCTTTGTCTCAGATCCTGCCGTCTTGCCTTTCATAACCTTCTTCCTGCGAAACAGGCTATAGTTCCCCATGCTATCCGTCTCAATAGCGTAGTTGTCATCGATGATTATCATTCCGTCACCTCAACATCTATTGCCAGTTCCTCGGTATTGCCGTTCTCAACAATCTCCCGGTCAGCAAGGACCTTCTCGTCAGTCTCGATCTCAAGCCCTGCGTTCATGGCATCTGACAGTTTTTCGTCCATGTCGAGCGGAATTGACTTTGCCAATCTACGCAGTACAGTTTTCCTGAACATCATTTGCGGATATCTATCCCAAGCCGGACTGTTCTTGGCCTTGCTTGATTTACGGCACTGTTCAAGTTCCTGAAGCGACATCACTTCATACACCATTCCACCATCCTGATAAAGGCACACTGCGAAAGCTCCGATGATCTTGCCGTTATTGAATGCCTTCGGTTTGAACGAAATTGACGGTTCCCCACGCACGATCTCTTCGGAGAACTCATCGCCTTCCCGGACAACCTTGGCATAGAGCGTTTTGATTGGCCTTGTCGCATATCTGATGCAGAGCTTCTGCAATCCGATGTAGCTTGGCATGAAATTAAGTGTGGAGCCGTAAGGCACGAGGTACATCTCATTGTTAAGGGCATCGAGTCCGAGAAATGCTCCTCTCAGCAGACCTGCCTTGATCTGAGCTGTTCCGTATTTTGTGGCAAAATCTCTCAGCACATCATTTCCGTTAAGCAGTGCTACACTGTTCTGCACGAACCTTGTGATGTTAAAATCACTCGGAAGAGCCGCCTTCTGCTCGTTAAGGCTCTCCGTCAGCGCATAGCTGAATGTATCCTTCTTAGCCAACTCAGTTGACATCATTCACCCCCTAAATTAATGTCGTTCATAAATTTGGCGAAGGCATCGCCGGACATTCCCATCGTGAACGGATCCCGATGCATCTGCTTGTTTGCCTCTCTCAGCTCTTCCATGAGGTCGATGCCAATATCGTTCTCAACGTACTGGAGAGTCTGAGCTACGATCTGAGCGAAAGTAAGAAGAGCCTCTTCAACACCGTCCTGCCTGAACGCCTGATCAACAATCTCGGATGCAATACCTGCACACTCGCCGATAAGCTTGTCGGAATATCCTTCTATCTCGACAGAGAATCCCTCGCCATTACTAACCGTCCTGATCATTTGACCACCAACCTTTCATCGTCTGTTACGCACAGGAGAATAAGCTGACCGCCGTTCTTTCCCAGTGCATTTCTGTTTTCCTCATCAAAACACTCAGCTCCGTCTACCCAAATCGGCAGATCCTTCTCATGGTACTTCTGAAGTCCTTGACAAATGTCAATCTTCGCCGCCTGAATAGCCGCAGTGTTGGCTCCGTAAGTGATATCACGGTACTTGCCATCCTTGCAGAGGACCAAAGGAGTGCAGTCATCCTTAACCTCTCCGTTCTTCTGAGTAACGAAAAGTCTCCACTTGACCCTAGTAAAATGCTTGTTGACCGTGTCGGACAAAAGCTCGTTCTTCTTCCGGGAAATCAACTGCAACTGGTACAGGATGTTCTCGGCATCGGCCTTGGACTGTACATATTCAGCCAAACTGGCCTTCAGCTTGGAGATCTCCTCATCAATTCGAGCGTTGTTGTCAGACTGGTTGATCTTCCTGATCACATCAGAAAGGCTCGTCTTCAGCACATTGATTTCGGCAGTAAGCTTATCTGCCGCTTCCTTGTACTTAGCAACCTTACTGCGTTCCTCATTGACTGCGGCAATCTTGGCATCAACCTCTGTGTAGTCAGGAGTGACCGCCTCGCTGTACTGTGAGATGTTCTGCTGAGATTCAGCCATGGCAACTCTGCAAGCTTCAAGAGTCTCCTCTGCCTGTTTCTTCTTCTCCGCAAGAGCTTTACCTTCTTCACGGTATCCGGCAATCATCGTTTCTGCCGCATTCAGACGATCATTAAGGTCCTTGACCTTCTTGTAAATGTCCTCTTCCCATTTCTTCCTAGCCGCCTCAACACGGTCCTCAGGAAGTGCCTGTCCACACGCAGGACACACAGATGCGATACTCGGTTTTGCAGTGTCGAGGCTCTCAAGCTCCTGAAGGATGGTCTTCTTGGTCAATGTCTGACGTTTAAAGCCGTCATTAATGGCGTTGCCACTGTTGTTCAGCGAAAGAACCGCCTTCCTAGCCTCTAAATATGCATCCTGTGCCTTATCAGCCGCCCTGTGAGCCTCAGAAAGCTTGGTCAACCGAGCCATATTTGCCTTGTTGTAAAGCTCGTTACGCTCATTCTCCAAGGCCTTGATATCCATGTCGTAGGTGGTCAAATCCGACTTGCTCAGATAGGCATCACGATCTGCGATCTTCTTTGCGATTTCCTGTTCGATCTCGGACTGCCTCTGAAACAGCGTCTCGTCAATCGGGACCCGGAGCTTCTCCATGCCCAAGATCTGATTCGGGATCGAGTCGATCTGCTCGTTACACCTTTTAACCGTGGCCTTCTGCATCGCCATGATCTCATCGAGCTTGTAGTTCTTCAGCAGTTCAGCCGCCCCTTCGCAATCAGGAATGACCTGAGCCACTTCGAGATCTGTGATATCTCCGGCAAGCTCAAAGATGATCTTCCTTCTGTCAGCAACCTTCATGCCAGTAAGCACTTCGGGATGAGACAAGAGCAGGAAATTCTCGGTGTCAATGCCATACGACTCAGCATCACTCAAGAAGTCCTTCTGAGACTTCGGGACACCGTTGATCTCGTATCTGTTGGCAATTCTTACTGGTGCGCCCATTTCCTTCTGCTTCTTAGTCCGCATATCAGTCTGATACTTGCGGAATGTGATCTCTTTGCCACAAAGCTCCATCAATACGGTCACGGAAGGTTCGCTCTCTTCCATGAAATCGGGATGCACTTCGGGACTGGACTGGAGATCATAGTCCTTGTCGGTCCACAGCCAAAACCATGCATCAGGTATCGTGGTCTTCCCGGTTCCGTTCTTACCACAGAAACAGGTGAGCGGATCGCTAAAGTCATACACTGCGCTCTGTACGCCTTTGAAATACTCAAGTGCCATCCTTTTAAGCATCGGCATCACCACCTTCCTTCAGTAACGCATCGGTCAGTTTCCGCACGAACGAGAGCGACATCGCCACATCTAAAATGTTGCCGAGACTAGGCTCTTTGTTTTCGCCCATGGCATCATGGCATACATCGTCAGCCGCCTCTTTAATCCGATCGGCAGTTACATCAATCTCACACTCGTCATCAGATCCTTCCGGGAACAGCTTGTCGATGAACTCAACCATTCTCGTCTTGCTGATAGTGACAAAAAGCAACACAATGTTCGTAGAAGTGTGTTCTTCAATCATCTTTCTGACGCTTTCTACACCGATATTTGCTCCGGCCTCGGTTACCATCTTCTTTGTCAACTTCATGATTCTTCTCCTTTCTGTTCGGCTGTCTCTTTGAATCCGATCACGGCCCTGAACAGGCCATCATTATACCCAACACGAGGCGGTTCCTCGTTTCGCAGGACATACCCAATATGCTCTGCAAGGATCTTGTACCTTGTCTTTGTTTCCATAAGCTCGACATACTGTTCAAGCGGAAGCATGACGAGTTTCGTCTCTGTGTTTGCCATCTTTATTCTCCTTTTCCCATCATGTATGCGGCTAAAATAGCCACACCTGCCGTTGCTACTGCTACCACCGCAGACCGAGGACTCTCGAAAACCGTCTCAACACTGCATCCGCAGATGATCCAAGATGTAAAAAAAATAACTCCAAGTGCTTTTTTCATGACCTTTTTCCACATTTCCCTTCTCTCCTGAGGCGAGTTAATGTCCCCGAAACCGCCCCTTGAGTTATTCCCAACCTCTTGCAGATCTCTCTGTAACTGAGTCCTTGGTTGTACAAATCCAATATTTCCTGCTCGTCTTTCGAAACCACATACTCCGTGAGATTTCCATCCAAGAAACCTCTAGCTATGATCCCGACTATTACCGACTTATCAACGCCAATTTTCTTGGCAATCTCTTTCCTTGGAACGCCTCTTCGATACATTTCATAAATGATCTCTTTTTCAGAGTCGCTCTTTAGTTTCATCTCTGCGCTCCGGCGGCGATGTTCTCCCCGGTTGACAAGCGGCATTACCTTTCCGCTCGTTTCGTTTAAATTGCGATCAAAGTGGTTGTCCCTGACGGTCTTTGTTGTGATCTTTGGAACGTCCGGGAGCTTCCTCTTCTTTATGGTTGCTTTTGCCAAAATACATGTCCTCGTAGTCCTTGCAAGGGCCTCTGTCATTCTCAAGGCATCGGGACCTATGTGTACAGTTCCTGCATGTTGTTGCTCTCACCGTGATTCTCCTTCCAGTTCTGCTCGATAGGATCCTTCCTATTGCTTCGGATAGAAGATCAATCCTTACGGTCATGATTTGTCTTTTCTAGCCGCCTGTCTGCGGTTCGCTCTCTTCATGCGTTCATATTCGTTGGTGAGCGAGATCGGCTCCCTTGGTGTGCGCATCTGATAGTTGTAGACCTTGTTCTCGATCTGCAAAATCGCCGAGTTGATATCAACAATCGGAGCGAGGCTTTTGTGGTACTTCCTGAACTTGGTCAGCAAGTAATCATTGTCAACTTCAGGGCAGAAATAGCAGAAGATCACCGCAACGATGTAAAACTCCTTGTTTCCGCTCAGTTCATCAATGAATCCACGGAACTGGTTGACATAGTCTAATGCGTTCACGGCTCTGTTGTACTCGACTTCGGAACACTTGAAATTTCCGTTCCTGACGTTTGCTTTCATGGATCCGGCAAAGCCGTTGACTGCGAAATGAATCGCCCGGTTCGTTGCCCAAGGGAACTGCTTCATCAACTGCTCGACATAGATGTAGTCAAGCTTCTTGTCTCCGGCGGCGTAACTGTGGATGTAGTTCCTTGTATTCCAGTTCTTGGAAGCAGAGTTCAGATCCTTAACCTCATTGAGTCCGATCCCTTCCTGAACAACGTAGTAGATCGGGAGTCCGAGGTTAACACAAGCTGTGTACCTGTTCTGCCCCTCGATGATCCGCATGTTCTCATCAACCAAAATCGGCTGAATCAACAGGCCGGAAGATCTGATACTCTTCTCAATTTTTTCGGCATGGTCGACGTTTCGATTGCCTTCAATGAATCTGAACCTACCGTACTCGTAGGTCGATTCGATTGTGTAAGTGTCCTTGTCAGGAATCTTGATCCCTTCAACTTTTCTCATTTTCTTGTTTCTCTCCTTTTCGTTATCCTGTGATGTGATCCGCGAGAATACGGTACTTCGTTTTGAACTCAATCAGACGTTCGTATGTACTCAGCGGAATAAGCACCATTTCGGTTCCTTTGAACTCTCCGTCCATGTCACTCCTTCCATTGTTTTCTTAACTTTGGCGTTTCTCCATATTCAAAACGTGCCTGTTTTGCGAAAAGAAAAGCACTCTTTATTACGCCGATATCCATTGTTTGATAATTGCAATCGTCTCCATCTAAATAGAATCTTCCATCTTCGCTGACCGCCGGATAGCAAGCAAAATGATCTCCGTCAATTGTTTCGTAGTTCCACGGATATATTGCAATACCATCCATGCGTTCATAGCACCCAAGGTCGTATGATTGTGCTTCGTACATATCTCCGTTCGGAATATCCCCAACAACCAAAATAGACTCATATTTTTTGTTTATTTCAGGGTTCCAAAAATCAGGATCATTACGCCCACAAAATTCAAATATTTTATCGGCATCTTCTTGTGTCATTCTGCCTTTAACCTCAATATAAAGGTCAAAAAAAATGTCAGTACACCCACCTCTTGTTCCGTAGCATTTCACGCGAAAGTCAGGAAGATATGTTTTTCCACTTGGAAGTTTGAAACCTTCAGGCTCATATTCGTATTCGACTCCCAAGTAGTCGAAAAACACCGCCCACCTAGCTTCAAGCCTGCTACGAAATCGATGTCCGTTATACACGGTTTCAACCGCACTTACTTTTGTCCGCTCGCGTTGTCCGCTCATGTTATCCTTCCTTATCAATCAACTCATTTACCGAAACCCCCAATACTGTAGCTACCGCTTGCAAATTCTTCAGTACCGGGCTCGACACTTTCCACTTGCTGATCGCGCCGTTTTTCAGTCCGGCTTCTTTTTCTAACGCATAAATCGAAATGCCTTTTTCATCAGCAAGCTTCTTAATCTTCTCGTAAATCAATTCGCCCCCTTTCTGTCCGCTTGGAACGGACGTTCTCTTGACGAAGCATAGAAAATATTCTATTATATATTTACCAAACACTCTAAGCGGTACTCTCTATACTTCGTTTCTAATCTTAGAATCGTTTCTAAGACTTTAAGCTAATTATAGGGACTGTACCTCTATTAGTCAAGCATTTTTTAGAAATTTTTCTAAGATTTTTGGGGGTATAAAATGAATGTGGCAGAATTGGTTAAGAAGACTTGCAAAGAGAAAGGAATATCTATTGCAAAGCTAGAACGCGACCTCGATTTTGGAAACGGATATATCGGAAAATATAAGAAAGATGTGTTCCCAGTAGACAAGGCAATCAAGATTAGCGAGTACTTGGGAATAGACATTGGCATCCTGATAGGATTGGACAAACCACCAGTGCTTGATATTCCGGGAGCGTATTACATTGATGCGGAATCGGCTCAGTTTGCAAAGGAGATTTACGAAGATCCTGACCTTCGCGCTTTGTTCCATGCTGTGCGAGGAGTTAAGAAGGAAGACCTGAAGATTGTCAAAGAACTTGCAGAAAGGCTAAAGGCAACGAATCCCGATGGATAGCATTTACACATATATTGTAGATATGCCACCGACAGTGCCGGAAATGGTTCTGCCGTGTGAGGATGGCTTTACGGTTTATTTGAACGCACGACTTGATTACAGCAGTCGCGTCCGGGCGTACCTTCATGCCTTGGGGCATATTGAGAATCATGATTGGGAGAGGACTGACGCAGACGAGATCGAGTACAAAGCGCACATGAGGGATGAGAGATGGTGAACGTGGCACTATACTGCCGGGTATCGACAGAGCAACAAGTGAAGGAAGGGGATTCCATACAGGCACAGCTTGACGCCCTCAGGAAGTATGCAAGCGACCACGAATACACAATCGTAGGAGAATACATCGATGACGGCCTTTCGGGAGCCTTACTCAACGAGAGAGATGAATTGCAGAGAATGCTCGATGATGTGAAGGCAGGACGCATTGATTTGATTCTCTTCACAAAGCTTGACAGGTATTTCAGAAGCCTGAGGCATTACCTCAACACACAAGAGACTTTAGACAAGTACAATGTCGCTTGGCAAGCTATTTGGGAACACTACGAAACGGTAAGTCCATCAGGCCGACTCATGGTATCTCAGATGATGAGCTTTAGCCAATTCGAGAGCGAAAACACCGCCCTCAGGATCAACAAGGTATTCGACTACAAGAAATCCAAACGAGAGGTTCTGTCGGGCAAGATCCCATACGGATACAAGATCGTTGACAAGCACATGGTTCCTGACGAGGAGAAGGCTGAGATTGCCCGGAAAGTGTTTAACCTGTATGTCGAAACTGGGAATATCTGTGAAGTGATCAGGTTAACAGAAGGATACGGACTGCCAAGATCCCAAAGGGGACTCAAATGCATGTTGCAGAACCGAAAGTACATCGGAGAAGCCTACGGATATACAGATTACTGTGAACCGATCATAGATGAG
>JAEIGA010007679.1_pt1 | contig 16367 bp, 15 predicted proteins | sample 9270691 | NCBI WGS metagenome assembly JAEIGA01 (sample SAMN17057246, study PRJNA624740) | gut metagenome | biome: biome; isolation source: fecal sample | host: Bos grunniens | place: China: Xizang | collected 2019
AAACTTGGTTGATGCCGCCATAAAATAAACAAAAGAAAAACCGCAGAAAACTGCGGTAAATACTGGCGGGATTGACGGGGCTCGAACCCGCGACCTTCTGCGTGACAGGCAGACGCTCTAACCAGCTGAGCTACAACCCCTAAAGCGTTGTATATATTATACTGTCTGTGGAATAAATGCAAGTGTTTTTTTATTTTATTTTTATAAAATCTTTTCAAGAAAAATAAACTTAAAAACTCCCCTTTGTCATCCTGGGGCTTGACCCCAGGACCCAGGTCATTAATCCTTTTTATTTTTATAAAAATTTTTTTGTAAAAAAAATTTGTCATTCTGTGGCTGGACCACAGAATCCAGGTAAATGTGCGCAACGCGCACACAAATAAAAAAGAAATATTCACCTGGGTCCTGGGGTCAAGCCCCAGGATGACAAAGAGGATGGATTCTGGGATCAAGCCCCAGGTCATATTTCCTTTACCACAGTTTTACGCGTTTTTCCGGTGCCAGATACATTGCGTTAATTGGCTGGATTCTGAACGCTTTGTACCATGCGTCGATATGTGGCAATATGCCGTTTACGCGGTTACGCCCCAATGAATGTTCATCAATCTTGGTCAGGCGCAGTTCTTCGTCGCTGCGTATGTTTTGTCCCCAAACGCCTGCGTATGCGATGAAAAAGCGCATATCACTGGTCAAACCGTCTGCTGTATCTGTTGCTGTGCCAAAGTTTTTATATGCATCAAATGAAATTGTCACACCACCATAGTCGGCCAGATTTTCACCCAGTGTAAATGTGCCGTTTGCGTTTACTTCATCGTTAATTTTTATTTTGTCGAAAAAGTCACGCATAACATTTGCACGCAGTGTAAATCCATCGGCGTCATCTGTGGTCCACCAATCCTTCATATTGCCGTCTTTGTCAAAGTGACGTCCCGAATCGTCGAATCCGTGTGTCATTTCGTGCCCGATAACCGCGCCAATTGCGCCATAGTTAAATGCGTCATCCGCTGACATATCAAAGAACGGATATTGCAAAATTCCTGCTGGGAAACAAATTTCGTTCGTTGATGGGTCGTAATACGCGTTAACTTCGTGTGCGTTCATATACCAGATTGTTGGGTCTTTTTCTTTGCCAATTTTTGCAATCCAAAACGCGTCTTCGAATTGTGCAACGCGCATCATATTTTCCCACAACGAATCGTTTTTTATTTCCAGTTTTGAATAGTCGCGCCATTTATCTGGATAACCGATTTTTGCCTTGAAGGTGGACAATTTTTCCAATGCTTTTTGTTTGGTTGTATCGCTCATCCAATCCAGATTTTCAATTCGCATTGCGTACGCGCGTTGCAAATTTTTTACCAAGTTTTGCATGCGTTTTTTTGCCGCCCCAGAAAAATATTTTTCAACATATAATCTGCCGACTTCTTCGCCCAGTGCGCCATCAATCATGGATACAGCGCGTTTCCAGCGTGGTTTTTGTTCTTTTTGGCCCGCCATTGTGCGATTGTAAAAGTCAAAAGATATGTCGTATGTTTTGTCGTCCAGTACGGTGTCTGCGGCGCTGATAATACGATATTTTAAATATGTCTTTATTAATTCAAAGTCTGTATCGTTCATAATTGCGATTGATTCTGCAATTGCTTCTGGTTGGGCGATGTTAATATATTCGGCCCCAGTCGCGCCGCGTGCAGACAAATATGCGTTCCAATCGAATCCGGTAAATTTTTCTTTGATTTCTGCAATGCTCATTTTGTGATAGTTTGCATGTGGGTCGCGCAATTTTTCTTTTGGATAAAAAGATTTTGCCATGCGTTCTTCCAGTGCATATAATTTTTTTGCATCTGCATCTATGCCAAAGTTCTTCATTTGTTTAGCGATGAATTCTTGATATTTTTTTCTGATTTCAATCGATTTTGCATCTGTGTCAAAGAAATAATCGCGTGACAGCCCCAGACCTCCTTGGCCAATGTTGTACAGGAAATGTTCGCTGTCCATTTCGTCCAATGCAACCCCGTCGCCCCAGAATGATGAAGAAAAACTGTGTGTGCGACCCAGATAATTTTCCAGTTCTCTGCGTGACAAGGTGTCAATGCGTTTCAGTTCGTCTGTCACAGGTGTTGTGCCATCTGCGTTTAATTTTTCTGCGTCCATTGCGATTTTATACAATATGCCGATTTTCCCATTGTCGTTTTCAGCGATTTCGCGTGTGCGTTCCAGGTTAGTGTTCCGCAATACATCAAACGCGCCATAGCGTGAATAGTCGTCAGGGATCGGATTTGCCACGCGCCACCCATTTGTTGCGTACGAATAAAAATCGTCGCCTGGTTTAAATGTAGTGTCCATATTTTCGTGTTTGATTCCGATGGTCAACTTTTTCTCCTTTGTTAAAAAATATGCCGATATAATTGCGATGATTACCGCAAATATGCCAAGAATATTAAGAAATTTATTTTTCATTTTACCCAACCATATTTACCAGAACTTCATCCAGTATCAACAGACCTGCATCGGTTGCCCGAATTCGATTGTCTGACACTTGGACTAATTCAGGATGTTTGTTTATCCAGTTTATATCAATAGCCTTTTTTACATCGCCTGTCAATTGGCAACCGCGTTTTGTTCGCATGCCTGTTATAATCATTTCTGTTGCGCGGGTAATGTCAGATATTTTTTCAAATTTTTTGTGTGCGCCCAGTTGTTCGTGCCAAACACCATCCATATAAACGCGACCTGCTGCGCCCAGCCCAATACCGATGTATGGTGCGCCATCCCAAATGTTTTCATTATGTGCGCAGTGGTTGTTTGCATCTGCATAGTTGGATACTTCATATCTGGGCAGTTTTAATGTGTCACCAATTGCAATGTACATTTGTGCCATTGTTTCATTGTTTGGCATATTTAAATTCATTTTGCCAAATGGTGTGTCTGGTTCGATTGTCAGTTCATACAAAGAGCAATGACGCAACCCCAGTGAATTTATACTTTTGCATATTTCTATAATGTCGTCGGCTGTTTCGTCTGGCAGGCCGTATATAAAATCAGCCGATACGCGCAGCCCAAAATTATGTGCTGCGTCCAATAATTTCAGTGCGTCTTGTGCGCTGTGACGGCGCCCCAGAAAGTTCAATTTTTTATCGTCCAGACTTTGTACGCCAACGGACAATCTGTTAACGCCAGATGTGCAAAATTCACGCAGTTTTTCATCGCTAAGTGTTTTTGGGTTTGATTCCAGTGTTATTTCCGCGTTTGGCAGCAAATTAAAATTGTTGGTTATTGCGTTGATAATAGTGTCAAATGCATCTGTGGGCATCAATGACGGCGTTCCGCCACCAAAGAAAATGGTTGGTATATCAATCTTGCCCAGTTTTTGTCCCCAGTATTTTATTTCGGTGCAGATGTCATTTGTAAATTTTTTCCAATCTGGCGCAGCGCACGCGTGCGAAAAAAATGCGCAATAATTGCATTTGGACATGCAAAAAGGTACATGAATATAAATATTGTGTGCTGCGTTTTTCATTTGATGATATTTTATCGTGCGAATAAAATCGTGCAAGTTATAAATTAAAATACTTTTATACTTGTCTTTTTTATGATATAATAACCCCTGTATAAAGACAATGAAGGCAGGGGCAATTTCATTTTTATCGGGTATTTTCGCGCCTTTGGCGGTGTTTGCCGCGAACGAAGGGGTGCCGTCGTATTATCAAACGACTGCTGCGCCCAATGCAAATCAGGTATCGTATGGTCGCTATGCCAATCAGGGTTATACCAAATATGTGGGGCAAAATGGGGTTAAACAAACGGTTGGTTCGCGCACCTATACTTATCAGGCGCCGCGGGTGCAAATGCCAAATACATTTGGAACTATGACGCCAAATGGTGTTGCGTTGCCGCCAGAATCAGAAAATAAAACAACTCTTTCGGTTGGGTATGCGCGCCGTTTCGCAGATTTTGAGTTTGAAACAGGTGTAAATTCTATTTTAGAGTGGGACGATATGATTTGGAACGAAATTCATGTCGGCGCCCGTCATAATTTCAGTTTGCGTAATTTTGATATGTACTTGTATGGTCAGTATGCGTACGGTGATATGTCGCATGGCGGCTTATCGATGGACTATGACTTAAAACCTTTTGATGAAGCGTACCCAGAATATGGAATCTTTACAATTTCAACTGGTGACCAGTCTGGGCGCAGCAATCACTTTAAGTTCGGAATTGCGGCGCATCATATTTGGGATATTGGTGGCTGGAAATTATCACCGACATTTGGTTACGAAATATTTAAGCATAATTTAGAAATGGCAAATCATTATTATCCAAACCCTGGGGTTTATTTGCCATTAATGACAGATACAGGTAATTATGTTTATGGCGATGAACTGGGGCAGTATTTTTCTGTGCCGGTTGGGTCCGAAGTGCCGGATCATTTGTACCAGGTTTGTATGTCGCCCGAAGATATCAAGGTTGTCACAAATGCCGCCACGGGTACGGGTGCCGATGGATTTTTGTATCTGGGTGATGCGCTGGTGACGGGCGATTACACTATTGAAATGGGTACGATTCCATGGGGCGTTGACAGTGGTGAATGTGTAATTATTGGTGGCGATGGTCCTATTATTGTAGAAGGCACAACTCATATCTATAACACGACTTGGTCTGGTTTTTATGTCGGTTTGGAAATTGAAAAGCAAATGACCCTAAAAGATAAATTGCGTCTGTATATGCAGTTTGGTTTGCCAAAATATTCATCCGAAGGTATTTGGCCAAATCGTACAGATTGGCAACAGAATCCTAGTTTTTTGGACGAAGGTTCAAATGGCGCATATTCTTATGCCGCAGAAATGGAATACAATTATAAACTGTCTGACAGATTGCAGTTATCTTTGCGTGCTGACACAAATCTGTTCCATGTTGGAAAAATTCCTGGCGAATTATATGTTGCAGAATACAGTCAATATGTTGTCGATGAAAATGGCCAGTATGTAATGCAGGAACTGTACGACGAATTTGGTAATGTATATTATGTGCCATTATTGGAAACAGTCGCTGCACATACGGAACAGGTCACAGATTCTTTAAAACGTGCAACATGGCAATCATTCAGTTTGCATATCGGATTTAAATACGCATTTTAATTTTTTAAAGGAATAACAATGATGGCTTTGTTTCGATGGCTGATAACAGCAATGTTTTTTGCCCCCTTTGCGTCTTATGCAGAAGGCGGCGCATTTGATGTTTCGCGTTGGTATGAAATTTTGGATTCAGTTAAAACAAAGGCTGCGGCCCAGGGTGTATCATCGGATACGATAAATCAAACAGTAAAATATCCTGCGTTTATTCCTTCTATTGTAAAAAGCGATAAAAATCAGTCTGAATTTAAATTGACTTTGGATGGTTATTTGGACAGAACTGTCAGCAATTCGCGAATTGCCCAGGGAAAAATAATGCGCAAAAAATATCCAACAATGTTATCGCGCGTTGAAAAAAAATATGGTGTCCAACCCCATGTTATATTGGCGTTTTGGGGATTGGAATCAAACTATGGCGAAGTAAAAGCGCGACATAAATTGACTGACGCGTTTTTCACGCTGATTTATGACGGGCGTCGCGAAACATTTTTTACAAATCAGCTGGTTTCATTAATGAAAATAGCGGATAAAAACAAACTGGACATAAACGATATTCATGGGTCTTGGGCCGGCGCAATGGGGCATTTTCAGTTTATCCCAACGACATTGGCGCAGTATGGCGTTGACGGTAATGGCGATGGTCGTGTTGATATAATTGGCAGTGTCGGTGACGGGATGTACAGCGCTGCGAATTACCTGAATAAATTGGGTTGGAATCCGAACGAACGTATTGTGCGTCGTGTTATGCTGCCTTCTGACTTTGATATTAGTATGTTGGACGGCAAAACAAAACTGACATTGCCACAATGGGCGTCGCTGGGGGTGACTAATCCAGATGGCAGTCAAATTCCGACAAATCAGATATCGGCGGGGCTGGTTGCAGATGTTGCGCAAATTAAACAGTTGCGTGATGCTGCAATTGCGGCCGCGGGTGTGCCGGGTGCAGATGCAGATGTTGCCCCAATGCCTGTTATCGAAGCGTATTTAACATATCCAAATTTTTATCGGATAAAAAAATGGAATAATTCAAATTGGTATGCGATTGCGATTGCAAATCTGGCGGACAATTTGAAATAAAAATTCGTTGCGAACTGTTCTTTTCTTTGATATTCTTCCAGGTATATATTTACAAAGGATAAATTTATGGCTATCAAGGTACGCGATTTCGAAGTGCGTTTAACCAGAAACAAAGAAGAAAGAAAGCAGGTTCGTCAACTGCGCTATCGTGTTTTTGTAGAAGAAGAGGGCGCCGGCGCAACCGAAGAACAGCGCGCTCTGGGTGAGGAATACGATTCATATGACAGATATGCTGAATATATGGCTGTGTTCCATAATGGTCGTGTTGTTGGTACATACCGTATTATTGATAGAAGCGCTGCTGAAAAAATGGGCGGGTTCTATACTGAAAATGAATTTAATATTTCTAAAATAAAAAAATACAACGGTAATATTGCGGAAATGTCGCGCGCATGTGTTGAAAAAGAATATCGCGACAACGCATTGGTTATGCGTATGTTGTGGGCGGGATTGGGCGAAATGATTATTCGTCGCAAAATTGGCGTGCTGTTTGGGGTGGCTTCTTTTGTTGGGACAAAGCCTGCTAAATCGGCCCAGGCTATTTCATATTTGTATTATAATCATTTGTCGCCATTGCGTTTGCGCGCAACAGTATTGCCTGAAAAATTTGCAGATGGCGTTAACCCAAAATTGTCGCGTATGAACATTCTGCCACCAGAATTCGTTGATGTGGCTGATGCGAAGTCTGAAATGACTCCGCTGATAAAGGGGTATTTGCGTTTGGGTGCATCGTTTGGTCGTGGTGTTTTTGTGGATGCACCGTTTAATTCTTACGATGTTTTTGTAATGGTTGAAACGCGTAAAATGGATGCTGCGTATCAAAAGCACTTCTTGGGTCGTGAAAACGCACTGGGATCGCCAGAAGACAAAGAAAACATTATGAAAACAGTGGGCAAGATTATAACTTTCCCTGTTGTGGGCTCGTTGCGTTTTGTGCGTAATTTTGTTGAGTTTTTGTTGCGCGAAGACGCAGATGATGCAGAATATATCGAAGATCCAAAATCTGAAACCGAAGAATAATTATTATGGCACGTTTAAGAAAGCAGAATATTTTTAATACAGTTGGTGCTGCGATTAAGTTTGTGGCATTTTGGATAATGGTTGTTGTCCAGTTGCCAATTATTGTTTTAATGCCACGCCGTATTGCGGTACGGTATATGCCGGTTTTTATGTGGTTCTTAATCAAACTGGCTGGGATTAAAATAGTTGTTCATGGCAAATTGGATTCGCACAGACCGCTGATGATTGTGTCGAACCATATTTCTGTATTTGAAATAGCGACTTTTCCATCGGTGTTTAAGGGCAGTTTTGTTGCAAAAAAAGAAATGGAAAATTGGCCATTGGTTGGTTGGGTTGCAAAAAAGTTTGGTGTAATTTTCGTCGACCGTCGTCCATCGCATGCGCGTGATGCGCTGGCGGTGGTGCAAAAGGCGGTACAAAGTGTAAAGTACCCAATGATTGTTTTCCCAGAAGGCACAACAACAAACGGTGCATATGTAAAGCCGTTTAAAAGTACGTTGTTTAACTTTGTTGAAAATTCAAACATCACAGTTCAACCAATGGCGATGCACTATCGCTACAAAGATGGTTCGACAATTGATGAACAGACATTGGCCGACCACTTTGCGTATTTTGATAACAAGAAAATGGAAATGGGGCCAAGATGCAAAATCGAACGCAGTGCATTTGGTCAGGTGTTTCATATTATGATGCTGGGTGGTTTTACCGTTGAAATCACATTGTTGCCACCACCGCCCTTGGCGGGTATGGACAGAAAGCAGATTGCTGAAACACTGCAGAAAATAGTTTCAGATAAATATATGGAATTAAAAGATAAAAAATAAAAGAGAATATAAAATGAGAATTGAAAATTTATGTGTTCGTCGCTTGATAGGTGATGTTGCAGGTGCGACTACTCATGGACATAAAATGGCGGTAAAGGGCGGTTATATCTATCAAACATTTCAGGGCGGATACACATTGTCGCCACTGGGTTGGCGTGTTGTACGCAATATTGAAAATATTATCCGCAGCGAAATGGATGCAATTGACGGTCAGGAAATTTTAATGCCTGTTGTTTCAGGTGCAGATATTTGGCGCGAAAGTGGTCGTTATGACACAGTTGATGTTTTGGCAAAGTTCAAGGGGCGTTCTGGTACTGATTATGTTCTAAATCCAACGCACGAAGAAGTTGTTGTCGATTATGTAAAATCAGTATTGGAAACATATCGTCAAATGCCATTTATGGTTTATCAGATTCAAACAAAATTCCGTGATGAATTGCGCGCGCGTGCCGGTTTGATTCGCACACGTGAATTTATTATGAAAGACGCGTATTCTTTCCACGAAACCCAGTCTGATTTGGAACAATATTATAATCGTTGTCATAGTGCATACGAACGCATTTTTGCGCGTTGTGGTTTGAAAAATGTTGTCAGCGTAATGTCATCTACTGGTGATATGGGGGGCAGTGTTGCGCACGAATTCCAATTGGTAAACGATATGGGTGAAGACACATTGTTCCTGTGTGACTGTGGTTTTAACACAAATAAAGAATTGGTTGATGACGAAACCGAAGCGTGCCCAAAATGCGGTAAAAAAATGCGTCGTGTTCGGGGTATTGAAATTGGAAACATTTTCCAGTTGGGCACAAAGTATTCTGATTCTATGAATTTAACATATACGGCCCTAGACGGCGAATCAAAGCATCCAATTATGGGCTGTTATGGTATCGGTGTTGGTCGTACAATGGCTGCGATTATGGAAGAAAGCGCAGACGACAAAGGTCCAATTTGGAATATGGCAACGGCTCCTTTTGCGGTTGAAGTTATTGGTTTGCCAGACAAGGAAGGCAAAACATTGCCATTGGCTGAAAAAATCTATAACGATTTAAAATCTGCTGGCATCGAAGCGATTTTAGACAATCGCGATGCGCGTGCTGGCGAAAAGTTTGCTGATGCCGACTTAATTGCTGCGCCAATTCGTTTGATAGTTTCGGCTAAGAATTTGGCAAATAATGCAATCGAAGTAAAATACCGTGTTAATGATGTTGATACATCTGAATACAAAACATCGTTTGGTTTGGATACATATATGTCCGAAACTGTTGATACGATATTAAAGTTGTTGGGTAAATAAAAACGGGGTGTATGCCCCGTTTTTTATTTTTATTCCCCATACCAATACAGCGATTTTTATGATATAATATTTTTGATAACAGGAGAGGGGTTATGAAAATCACAATTATTGGTCTGGGGTCTGTTGGTTCTGCGGTTGCGACTGCGGTTGCAAATACCGGTCTGGCGCATGAAATTGTTTTGTTTGATAGGGACGGTGTGCGCGCACGTGCTGCCGCCGAAGATTTAGGACATGCGGCTGCATTTTCTTATGATATTAAAATAACAGCGGTAAATAATTATCGTGCAATTCGTGGTTCTGAAATTGTAATTATTGCAGCCGGCGCAAATCAAAAGCCTGGACAAACCCGTACTGATTTGCTGCATGCAAATGCGGCTGTGATTAATGATATTGTTCCGCGCGTTATGGCAAATGTTGATTCGAAAAATGTAAAGTTAATAATTGTCACAAACCCACTGGATGTGATGGTTATGTTGGCACAAAAGATTTCTAAATTGCCTGCATCGCGTGTGATTGGAACAGGGACAATGTTGGATTCTGCGCGCCTTCGCACAATACTGGCGCGTCAGTTATCTGTTTCGACCCAGTCGATTAATGCGTATGTTCTGGGAGAACATGGTGACAGCAGTATGATTAATTGGTCATCTGCATCGATTGGTGGTATTGATTTAAATTCATTTTGTCGTCAAACAAAAATATCTTTGCCTGCGACCACTCGTAAAACAATAGAACATCGCGTTCATAATGCTGCCTATGAAATTATTCGTGGGCGTGGTGCAACATGGGATGGTATTGCAGGTGCTGTTGCAGATCTGGTGCGTTGTGTTGTAAACGATGAAAAAAGAATTTTGACAGTCAGCCTGCTTGATGGTGTGGGCGATAAAGCGGTTGCAATGTCTATGCCGCGTATCGTTGGAAATTCTGGGGTTGTTGCGGCCTTGTGCCCGAAAATGAGTGCCGAAGAATCAGCGGCCCTGCGACGCAGTTCGCGTATCATTCGTAAAAATTTTGATACTTTATAACAGTCCCCCAAAATGGGGGATTTTTCATTTGAATACTGTCATATACAAATTTTATTTTTATGGTGTTATATTTTTTATATGACAGAAGAAATCCAATACATCATATCAGACAAACAAGATGCCTGTACCGCAGTGCTGCGCGGTAAAAAGATTGGCGAAATAACCTATGTTCGGGTTGGTTTTGACAAATTGATAATCGATTATACCATTGTCGAGCCTGAATACAGAAATCAGCATATTGGCTTAACATTGTTGCGTAATGTTGCAGATATGGCGCGCGGTCAAAAAAGGCGCGTGATAACGCTTTGTCCGTTTGCGCGTGCAATGTTTAATCGTTTTTCTGAATTTGATGATATCAGATTGATGAACGCGCACTAAAAATTGGCATTGAAAAAAACAGCTTTTTTAAGTATTATATTCTCAACAATATTGATGGGGAATTGGGAATGAAAAAGTTGTCGCGCAGCGCGTTAATATTTTTAATCTTTTTAAATGGATATGTCAGTTTATCGTTGGAATTGGTTGTGTTGCGCCAGTTGTCTTTTTATGTCGGCAGCAGCGCTGTTATCACCAGTATTATTATGGCGATATTTTTGGGCTTTATGTCGTTTGGATATTTTGTTGGCGAATCAAAAAAAATATCAGATTCTAGTATCCGTAAAATTTTAAATGGCAGCTTTGTATTTATCGCAATGTTGTCTGTTGTTGCGGCCAGTTTTCCGCTTATAACGGATTATTTTGCATATATGTATGTTAATGGTATTGGTTCTGGTGCATTGCAGACATTTTTATCTTCTATTGTTTTCTTGTCCGCGGGGCCATTTTTGTTTGGCTTTAATACGACATTATTATCGCGCCAGTTGCGTGCATATAATAAAAACTGCACAGGCGGCATAATGGCTTGGGATACGATTGGTTCTGTATTTGGTTCAATTGCGACAACATTGATATTAATGCCGTTTTTTGGTGTTAATTACACTGTTGTTTTAATTACATTGCTATCTGTCGTTGGTGCGCTGATATTGTGGCGTCGTTGGTTTATGTATGTGATTTGTTTTGGTGTTTTGCTGTCGTCTTTTATTATAAATTCTAATTATTATCAGCGCGAAAAATATGGTGTAATTGTTAATAACGCAAATTCGACTATTTCTGTGTCGGAATATGATGGTTCGCGTGTTTTATATATGAATGGCTTGCCTATGTCGATATTGCGTGCAGATGGTGGTATGGCGGAATATATCAACTATTTAAATGAAAACTTTATTTATAATATGCCCACAAATAAAACTTATAAAATTTTAGTCTTGGGGGCAGGTGGTTTTACATTAGGGGTGAACGACACGCATAACGAATACACATTTGTTGATATAGAGCATACTTTAAAAGATGTTTCAGAAAAATATTTTTTAAATAAAAAATTAACAGATAATAAAAAGTTCATCGTTGATGATGCCAGCCAGTTTTTAAAGAACACTGACGCACAATATGATTTTATTTTGCTGGATGTATATTCCAATTCTTATCAAGTACCAGAAAGTTTAATAACTGTGGAATTTATGCAGCGGTTAAAGTCACGCGTTGCGCCCAATGGAATTATTGCAATGAATATGATTGTATCGCCTGAATTTAGTGATAAATATTCGCGCGTTTTTGATAATACTTTTCGTGCTGTATTCCCACACAATACCACGCGTCAAGTGATTGGCGAATTTAACCCGTGGCATAATACTTTTGGGGCGTCAAATGTAATTTATGTATATTACAACATTGAAAATGATGGTCGCGTTTATACGATTAATAAAACGCCTGTAATTTATGATAGATAAAAATCCCCGATTGGGGATTTTTTATTGCTTTAAGTTTTCTGCGACAAAATCCCAGTTGACCATATGGTTTAAAAAGTTATCAACAAAATCTGCGCGCTTGTTTTTGTAATCCAGATAGTACGAATGTTCCCATACATCCAGATTTAAAATGGGTTTCATATTGTGCACAATAGGAGTATCTGCATTTGCCAGATTTATTATGCGTAATGCCCCATTGTCACGAACCAGCCAAGTATAACCGCTGCCGAATAACGAAGTTGCCGCATTTTTAAACATTGTTTTAAAGTTTTCTTCGTTGCCAAAACTTTCAATTATTTCTTTTGGGATTTGCGTGTTGCAATCGGGGCATAAACCATGAAAAAAGAAGTCGTGATTATAAATTTGTGCAGCGTTGTTAAAAATGTTTTTATCGTCGGGCAGGGTGGCTGACTTTTTTATAATGTCTTCTAATGGCATTGGTTCATAAGAAGTTTCTTTGATTAAATTATTCAAATTGTTTATATAGGTTGCGACATGTTTTCCGTGATGTGTTTCCAGTGTTTCTTGGGAAATATATGGCGCCAATGCGTATGTTGGATATGGTAATGGGAATTCAGTCAGTACAAACATTTTTTATCCTTTTTTATGCAATTTTGCAGCGACAAAAAAGTTTGCGCAACAGGAATGATTTGGCTGTAAAAATTGCTTGCGCGGGTTGTGATATATTTTCTATAATTCCAACAAAGAAAAGGAGAAAAAATGAAACATTTGTTGGTTTTGTCATCTTTTATTGGTTTGATGTTTTTGAATGCTGCGTCTGCTGCGGATATCACTGTTTATTATTCGCCCAGTTGTCCACATTGTCATCATGCGCGTGATTTTATTACAAACACATTGGTTTATGAATATCCTGAATTGACAACTACAATGGTTAATGTTATGGAACCGTCGAACCGCGCAAAATTCCAACAGGCGGTTGAAAAATGTGGGTTTGAATCTGGTGGTGTACCTGTTTTGGTAATTGGTGAAAAATGCGAACAGGGTTATGCAGATTTTATGCAGGATAAAATTCGTGAATATGTTGAAATTGATTTAACAGACGAACAAAAGGCTGCTGCATCTGCAAACAGAAAGGCGTTGGAAAAAGATGCTGAAAAATTTAAATCAGACAATCCAATGCGTGCAAACGCGATTGTTGAATTTGCAGAACAGGCAACGGTTGAAAAAAAAAATAACACAGGCAACAGCACAATCTGGTTCTGGGGACTGTTGATTGCGCTGGTTGCAGGTCTGGGATATATATTGGTTCGCAAAGATAACAAATAAAAATCTGGGATAAAAAATGTTTGATTTGACTGTTCTTGATTATATTTATGTCGGCGTTGTATTAGCATCGACAATTTGGGCAACATTCCGTGGTGGTGTTTATGAAACGATTGCGACATTGTCGTGGGTTGTTGCTGCGGTATCTGCGCGTTTTGCGTCGCCTTGGTTGGACGCGATGTTGCAGCGTTGGTTTGATTTGTCAGAATCGACAGTTGGTACATTGGTCGCATCTTATTTTGTGGTCTTCTTTGCGGTTTTGTTATTGGTCGGATTCTTTAATCAGAAATTGCGCGACAAAATTCAGGGCAGCATAATGAATGTCACCGATAAAACATTGGGTGTAATTTTTGGGATTATTCGTGGCATTGTAGTTATGGGCATCTTTTATTGGGGTGCGCTGTGGTATTATTCTGATATGCCGATGTTGCCACAATGGTTGGCCCAGGCGCGCACGCGTCCAATTATGCAAATAACAGCGGTAAAATTAGACGAATGGTTTTTCCCGGGGCCTGAAAATAAATTACTGGCGCGCGATATGGCGGGCACGCATCAGGCGATGGAAATTTATCAGAATTTGATAAACCCTGCAATTGCCCAGCATACCAAAAAGGTTGCTGCCGCCAAGGGCGAAAATAACGGCGCCGTTGTCGAGGAAGAGCCTGAAACAGGCTATAAGTCATCAGAGCGTGCTGCATTGGAAAACCAACTGCTGCAAATAGAATCTGTCGCCCAGATAATAGAAGAGCATAACGATGATATTCCCACAGAATAGGGACGCGGTCCCAGGATATCATACCTGCTGACACAGCAGGTATTTTTTTGCAAAATATTTTTGTCAGAGGAGAGAGAGGACCACAATGTTATTAAAATCAAAAATATGTTTTACTGTTTTAACAATTTATGAAATAGCAGCGGTATCTGCAATGCATTTTCAGCGCGTGTGCGACGCGATGTTTCCGACATCATTTTGCGACAGCTGGTTCAGATACTTTCTGTTTTGCGTTGCGATTCCGTTATTGGCGCTTTTAATATTTATGTGGATACGCGAAATTGTTCGCACGCGTCGCCGCCGCAGATTTATACGCCGTGCCAGAAATGTTGTTAATGGAATCATCAGCAGTATACGCGGTCGTATTTCGGAATCAATTGATTGGACTCAGATGGAAAAAATCATAACGGCTGCGATTTTAGTTGGCATAAAGCGTTATGCAGACGCGCACCCAAATCTGCGTCATCATGTCAGTCATATTATGGATGTAGCGAACGGTGAACGTGAAATAGATTTAATGGCGACAAATGACGAGATAAAAAAGCCAAAAAAACGCCCCGTAACGCGCAAGGCAAAATAAAACACGCCCATTTGGGCGGTTTTTATTATCTTTTTTGTTTGTATGCTAAAACATATGGGACAAATTTGTCTGCGTGCGAGCTGCCCAATGCGTGGCGAGGTATTAAAATACTGTTGCCCATGCCTGCGGCCATCTTGTCAACAGTCTCGCCATTTTTTGCGTTAATTAATTTTTCTAATTTTACGCTGACCTTGTCCATAGTGTTTGGCAATATAAATGTAATTTCATCACCTGCGCGCGTTTCGTTGCGCAATTCAAATGTGATATTTTCATCGTCAACCGCAGTAATAACGCCCGCCGCATGCCAATCAGATGTACTGCGTGTCGTTTCATAGTTATGCGCATCCGGTGTCACAGGCCCGTCAAAGAACGCAGTTGTATAACCACGTGTTTCCAGTCGGTTTAAATCCTCCATAAATGGGGCAGGGTCAAAGTTTTCGGGGTCGCGCGCATATTCGTCCAGTGCGCAACGATACGCGTGTACAACGCTGCCTACATAATATTCGCTGCGATTGCGACCTTCGATTTTTAAACTGTCAGGATTTGCGGACACAACCTCTGCCAATCGGGGCATCAGGCATAAATCTTTGGAATTCATAATGTACGCGCCGCGTTCATCTTCTTCAATTGGCATTTCAACGCCTGTGTCGTGTTCACGTAAAATGACATCGTATTTCCAACGGCAAAGTTGCGCGCACGCACCGCGGTTTGCAGGACGGCCTGTGATAAAGTTAGACAACAAACAACGTCCTGAATACGACATACACATTGCGCCATGTACAAAGATTTCAAGGCCAATATCTGGACAACTTTCACGAATGCTTTTAAATTCCTTGTGCGACACTTCGCGCGCCAACACACACAGTTTTGCGCCAGCGTTTTGCCAGAACTTAACTGTTTTTGCAGAACAAATATTTGCCTGGGTTGAGATATGAATAGGTATTTTTGGAAAGTTTTCACGCACCCACATTACAATCCCAGGATCAGATACAATCAGTGCGTCTGGTTGCAAATATTTAATAACTTCGGCCACGCGTGGCATATTTTCATATTCAAAATCGTGCGCGAACAAGTTAAAAGCCAAATAGACTTTTTTTCCGGCAGCATGCGCCAGTTCGATACCTTGCTTAACACCCTCTACATCGATTTTTGCGCGGGCACGCATAGAAAACCCGGGCAATCCTGCATAAATAGCATCAGCACCATACAAAATGGCTGTTTTAAAGGCGTCCAGCGTTCCCGCCGGCGCTAAAAGTTCTGGTAATTTCGTAGTCATGCTTTATATTTTGCCCCAAATAAATATAAAGGCAAGAAAATTATGATTTTTTTACTTGCGTTCAGATTTGATATATGTATAATTGTGGGGCAACGCCGGTTTAGCTCAGCTGGTAGAGCGGCTGATTTGTAATCAGTAGGTCGTTGGTTCAAGTCCGACAACCGGCACCAGAATTAAAACGCACCATTTGGTGCGTTTTTTCTTTGGTTTTTCCTGCTTTTTTGATTTTTGTGCCAATCGTAATTTTA